>OAZY01000125.1_pt1 | contig 85678 bp, 80 predicted proteins | sample 1494931 | NCBI WGS metagenome assembly OAZY01 (sample SAMEA2579921, study PRJEB22360) | human gut metagenome | biome: human gut; feature: human-associated habitat; material: faeces | place: Denmark | collected 2008/2010 | reverse complement strand
TATTAGTATATCACGCCATTTCTTATCTGTCAATACTTTTTTCTAAGTTTTTTTAAAAATAGAAAAAATAGAGGCTGGGACAAAAGTCCTAGCCTCTCAATTGTCTTTGGATTGTCGAGCAAGACGCAGTGGTTGAGTGGGCTCTACTACGCTGATTTCATCAGCTTTTATAGCTCTACTCAATTGTGCGGAGGTGGGACGACGAAATCGAATTCTAACGAATTACCGATTTCTTTCCCACTCTCATTTGTAAGCTTGTCTGTATTTGCTTTCTTCTGCTTTATTAGCCCAGACATAATGTCCTGGTTTGATTTCAACCATTTGTGGTTTATCTTCAGAGTAGTCATGTTGTTCTGGATCGTAGATTTTAAGAACTTTTTTACGTTCTAAAATTGGATCTGGAATTGGGACTGCTGAAAGAAGGGATTGGGTATAGGGATGGATTGGATGATTGAAGAGTTCTTCTGTTTCTGCCACCTCTACGATAACCCCTTTATAGATAACCGCAATACGGTCAGAGATGAAACGGACAACCGATAGGTCATGGGCAATGAATAAGTATGTCAGTCCAAATTCTCTTTGGAATTTTTTCAATAGGTTGAGTACTTGTGCACGAACCGAAACGTCCAAGGCTGAGATTGGTTCATCCGCAATGACAAATTCTGGATTCATGACAAGGGCACGGGCAATCCCGATCCGTTGGCGTTGGCCCCCGGAGAATTCGTGAGGATAACGTGTCAAATGTTCTGCAAGAAGACCGACTTCATGCATGATCTTCTTTACTTTTTCCTGACGCTCTTCTTCACTATTAAATAAGTGATGGTTGTACAAACCTTCAGATATGATATAGTCGACGGTTGCACGTTCATTCAAACTGGCAGCTGGGTCTTGGAAGATCATTTGAATCTTCCGGAGCAATTCAGACTTTTCACTGTGAGTATTTTTACCATTGATCTTACGACCACCGTAATAAATTTCTCCAGCACTTGTATCATTCAGACCAATGATCGCACGTCCGATTGTTGTTTTACCACTTCCTGATTCACCTACAAGAGAGAATGTTTCCCCCTTGTTAATGAAAAAGTTTGCATTTTTAACAGCAACGAATTTTTTACTTCCTTCACCGAAGGAAATTTCTAAATCTTTAATTTCAACTAATTTTTCAGTCATTTCCTTCCTCCTAATCTGTAATGTGAGTGAAGCCCATTTTTGAGCCAATTTTTTCGTGAAGGTTTTCAATTACTTCAGGTTTATGGACTGCTGGAGCATCTGGATGAAGCAACCAAGTCTTAGCCCAGTGTGTATCTGTAATCTTGAAGGCTGGAGCTGGCTCTTCAAAGTCTATTTGCATAGCATAATCTGAGCGAAGGGCGAAGGCATCTCCTTCAATTGGAGCATACAAGGATGGTGGTGTACCTGGAATAGAGTAAAGGTCTCCATCTGATGTTGATAATTGTGGTAAACTTGAAAGCAAACTCCAAGTATATGGATGTTTAGGGTCATAGAAAATTTCTTCTACTTTACCAAACTCTATAATCTCACCAGCATACATAACCGCTACTTTATCAGCAATACTTGCAACAACACCAAGGTCGTGGGTGATAAAGATAACTGTAAATTGGTATTCTTTTTGCAATGATTTCAACAAATCAATGATTTGGGCCTGAATCGTTACATCAAGGGCTGTCGTTGGTTCATCACAGATCAAAATGTCTGGGTGGCAGGCCAAGGCAATGGCGATAACGATCCGTTGACGCATCCCACCAGAGTATTGGAATGGGTATTCGTCAAAACGGCGTTCTGCATCTGGAATACCAACTTTGTCCATATAATCCAAAGCCATTTCTTTAGCTTCTTTAGGTGTTTTTCCTTGGTGTTTGATAATGACTTCTGTAATTTGTGATCCAATGGTATTGATTGGATCCAAGCTGGTCATAGGATCTTGGAAAATCGTAGCAATCTTAGACCCACGAATGGTTTCCCAATCTTTATTGGATTTCAGCTCTGTCAATTCTTGACCGCGGTATTTAATACTACCTTTGGCAATACGGCCATTATCTTCTAACATACCGGTGAAGGTTTTTGTCAAAACTGATTTTCCGGATCCAGATTCACCAACTAAGGCAAGAACTTCACCTTCTACTAGCTCAAGCGATACGCCACGAATAGCTGTTAATACGCGGTCGCGCACATCGAATTCCACTACGATATCTTGAGCAGATAAAATAATATTATTATTGGTTGTCATATCTACTCCTCCTATCTATGTGTACGTGGGTCGCTGGCATCGGCTAAGTTTTGTCCGACGATAAAGAATGACAAGGATACTAAGATCAAAACAGTCAACGGAATCCAGAATAGGTAGGCATTTGTTGTCACGTTTTGAGAATAGTCAGAAATCAAACGTCCCAAACTTGGAACGGTGATTGGAAGACCTAATCCAAAGAATGAAAGGAAGGCTTCGTAAGAAATAAAGCTTGGAAGCAACTGAGATGTTTGGGTCACGATAACCGATACCAATTGTGGCAAAATATTTTTTGTTACAATTTTAAAGGTTGGTGTTCCCAAAGTTCGGCTGGCAAGGTTATATTCCAAATCACGGTAACGCATAATTTGGACACGAATAGTGTAGGCAATTCCGATCCAACCTGTCAAGGACATGGCCAGAATCAAATTCCAGAAACCAGATCCCATAGAATAGGTCAAGACGATAACGATCAACATGAATGGAATGTTTGAAATAACGTTGTAAACTTCCATCATAATTCGGTCGATGGATTTTGAAATTCCCCAAATACCACCAACGATAACACCGACGACCACATTAATCACTGTCGCAATAAAGGAAATAACAATGGAGTTACGAGCCCCGAACCAAACCCCATCAAAGAGAGATTTACCGTTGTTATCTGTACCGAAGAAGGCTTTGGCACTAGGTGGATTCAAACGAGCTGTAAAGTCGTTTACCTTACTAACATCGTTGTAATCGAATTTTGAAAACATTGGGTAAACAAAACTCATCAATAAGATACTAACCAAGATGGCCAGCATAATAATGGTCGTTCTTTTTTTCAAGAACTGTCTGAATACGGATCTCCAGTAAGAATACGCAGGAGCATCAATTACTTCAGAGGCAAAATCATCACGCTTTACAAATTGGAATTTAGTTTTATCGATTGTAGCCATTATTTGCCTCCTTTCGTATTTGTCAATTTAATCCGTGGGTCAAGCACTGTCATCAAGATATCTCCTAACATAGCTGCAAAGATACCAAGCGAAGTAAAGATAAAGACAAGCCCGATCACCATGGTGTTATTTGATGCTTTAATAGAGTCAATCAACATTTTACCCATACCAGGGAAGGCAAAGACTGTTTCTGTAAGAGTCGCACCTGAGATAACCCCGATAATAGATCCAGGAATACCTGATACCAATGGTACCATAGCATTTTTGAAAATATGTTTTTTCGAAATTTCTTTTTCTGACAGACCTTTTGAACGAGCAAAACGGACAAAATCTTGTGAATGAATATCGATCATGTATCGACGAATCCAAACGGCAATAAATGGTGCACTCAACAAGCCCAGAATCAGCGATGGCAAGACGTATGAACGCCAATCTTGTGCCCCAAGAACTGGGAATGAATCTGGAAGTCCAAATAGAGAACCTGCCAAACGTACGATATAAACCAAGGCAATAGTTGGAAGAGACATCATGAATGTCAAAGCACCAGTTGAAATACTATCAAACCATGAGTTCTTCAAAAGAGCCATATAAGATCCGAGAGGGATCGCAATCAAGTAAGCAATGGCAATACCGATCAAACCAATAATGGAAGAACTTGCAATCATGGAAGGATTTTCGTAATTGCTCAATGTTGCTGTATAGGCATCTCCTTTACCAAAACGGTCAATATCTTGTGAGTCTGCCTTACTTGGTGATTTGTAGGTACGTGAATAGATATCGATAGAAGAAATCTTCTTACCTGTAGGGAAATTCACTTCACTCTTCTTGGTTGTTCCTTGCCCTTGCGAAATTACTTGAAGGACTGGAGTATTTGAATAAGTTGGGTAAGAATCTCCAAGGTTTAGACTCACAAAGTTCTGATGAACATATGGGAATTGTCCATTGAAGTACAAGAGATACTTGTGCTTGGTACCAGAACCAACTACAGACCATCCAATAGACGGATCGTTTTCAATACGGATGTAGCGTTTGAGGTTTGGATTAGAAGCATCTTTAACCACTCCAGGATGATCAAACTGAATCAAGTTCGCATAAAAACCAATAACACGTTCAAAAACTGGGATTTCTCGAACTGCATAGAAGGATTTGCTTTCTGGGAATCGTTTCAACTGCCAACCATGACCTAATTTGTTAATGTATTTGTTATAGATCTTTTCGTTAGCAGACGTTGCATCGACCGTTACAGAAGAATTTTCTTTACTTGCTTTTTGTAGCAAGGTTTTAGAGTCCATGTATTCTAAATAACCCATGCGGTCATAGACAGTGTTTTCGTAGTTGATCTTCGAATCCTTTGTCTTCGCAACTTTGTTATAGTTTGGGTCATTTTTGAAGATGAGATTTCTCGGAGTAAGCGTATAAATGATCATGTAGGTCAATGTCGTCACAAGGAAGATTGATACCAATGAACGTAAAATACGCATAAAAACATATTTTTTCATATTTCATTCCTTTAATGTTCAAAAGAACTTTCTCCCCTAGAAGAGAAAGTTCTAATGAAAAGCAATAATTTAATTATTTCACGTGTTTTTCAAGATCTTGTTGAGCTTTCTTATTTGAGTCAACTTTTTCTTTTTCCCATTTTTTAAGAGCTTCATCATATTGTTTCTTAGTAACAGGCTCATCTTGTACTTCTACATATTTGAAGTAGGCAGATCCTTTGTTACCTGATTGAGACGATGGGGCTGAGAATGGAACCACTTTAGAGATAACTGTAGCTGCACCGCTTGTAGACATTGTAGGCACTACAATCGCGCTATCTGTCAACCAAGCTTGAGCTTCAGCATATTTTTCATAACGTTTCACAACATCTTGTGATTCGTTGTTTGCATCATCAAGAAGTTTCGCAAACTTATCTAAACCTACTGCTTTTGCTGAAGGGTTATCTACACCACCTGCAAAACCAAGGTAAACTTTCGTTTGGTCTTCATTAGATGGTTGAAGAGTATCAAGGTAAGTTGATGGGTCTTGATAGTCTGGGTTCCATCCAACCATACCTTGAAGATCCCAATCAGCATCCGCAGCTGATGGTACGTTCAACGTAAGGTTCATGACTTCATCTTGGTCCATCATTTGAAGGTCCACAACAACGTTGTCTTTACCAAGAGTATCTTCTACTGTTTGTTTCAATGATTGCATGCGTGATACAACACTAGTTGCATTTTGAATTACAGGTACATCGATATGAATTGGGAATTGAACACCATCTTTTTGCAATTCTGCTTTAGCTTTTTCAAGTTGTGCTTTTGCTTTAGATTTATCGTAAAGACCATCTTGGCCATCAGCGAGGTTGACACCCTTCCATTGATCACCATATGTCGTCAACTTATCTGCAACGATATCACCAAAGTCTTTACCATTCACTTGAACGAAGGCTGGTGCCACATACGTGTTACGAATAGCTGGTTGAGCATATTTCTTACCGTTTACTTGAGCAGAGTAGCTTTCACGGTTCAAGGCAAAAGTGATGGCTTGACGGAAATCTTTGTTCAAGATTGCTTTTTTAGTAGCTGATTTTTCAGCATCTGTTTTCTTAGCCGTGTGTTTGTATGATTGGCGGTCGATGTTGAAACCAAGGATCGCAGCACCTGAACCAGCTGGTGTGTTATAGATATTATCTTTGTATTTCTTCTCTACTGTCGCGAAGTTTGAGCTTGATGGGAAAAGACGAGCAGCTGTATAAGCTCCATCAGAGAAACCACGTGCCAATGAATCTTGGTCTGATCCATCGTAATAAGTCAATTTCACTTCTTTAAGGTGAACATTTTTCTTATCCCAGTAGTTGTCATTCTTTTCAAAGACAACGGATGATTTTGAAGTAATGGATTTCAAAAGGAACGGTCCATTTGCAAGGACTGATTTCACATCGTTTGGTTGACCAAAATCATCTCCCTTGCTCTTCAAGAAATCTGTGCTAATTGGGAACAAAACCCCGTTTGTTGTTTTAGAGTTCCAGAAGGTTTCAGGTTTGTTCAATGTATACTCAAGAGTATAATCATCAACAGCTTTTACACCAACTTGGCTAAAGTCTGTAATTTTCCCTTGAACGTAATCATCCAAGCCTTTGATAGATCCTTGAACTAGCGGAAGTTCTTCTGATTTTTTATCAGCAGCGTGTTTCAAACCAGTTACAAAGTCTTTAGCTGTTACTTCACCGCGTTCTTCACCGTCTGCATCATACCATTTAACACCCTTACGAATCTTGTAAGTATAGGTCAAACCGTCTTTTGAGACTGACCAGTCTTCTGCAAGAGATGGTACGAGGTTACCGTATTTGTCATTTTCCATCAAACCATCTACAATGTTTGTAGTAAGATCTTGTGTCGCAGATTTAGAGGATACAGTGTAGTCCAAAGTTGTAGGGTCAGTTGTGTAAACATAACCATAGTTCTTGTCTGCGCCTGAGCTTGCTTTGCTGGCGTTAGAACCAGAACATGCAGCTAAAAATCCGGCTGCAAGGAGAGTTACTCCTGCAACTGCTAATACTTTACCTTTTTTCATGGGAATTCTCCATTAGTTTTTTTAGATTTGTTTAAGATTATATCACAAGTTAAAAAAAAAGTAAACTAAATTTTCTGAATATTTGCCCTCCCCACTTTCATAATCCCTTGCTATATCTGATTTTTTAACGAATGAAACAATTTACGATTTTCCATTCTTTATTTCTATGATACAATAGAGAAGACTATGAAATGGGGAAACTACTGTGAAAAAAATCTTTCTTACTTTTTCAACACTTATTATCTTTTTTAGCCATTTCTCCTATGGGGTGGCACTTGCCGATGACCTGGATCTTCCCGTTCAAAGCGCGATTGCCGTTGAAGCGGATACTGGGAAAATTCTTTACGAAAAAGACTCAGATAAAGTGCGAGATATTGGTGGATTATCTACCTTATTGACTACCTATTTGATTTTTGAAGCGATTCATGACAAGAAACTCTCCCTAAAAGATCCTATCAAAGTATCAGAGAAGGCATTGGCTTTGAATGCTATCGAAGGAGCCGGATCCATTCCGATGGTGGCGGATAGTTACACGGTTGAAGACTTATTAACAGCATTATTGGTTGGAAATTCAAGCACAGCTGCTTTGGCCTTGGCTGAGAAAGTTGGTGGCTCAGAAGAACAATTTGTGAAAAAAATGAAGAAAAAATTGGCTGACTGGGGGATTCAATCTCCTCATTTGATCAATGCGACCGGATTAAATACCTATACTATTAATGGAAATTCTGAAGGGAAAGATGATGAGAATCAATTGAGCGCCTATGATATCGCCGTTATTGCTAAACATTTACTTGAAGACTTTCCAGAGGTGACCAAGTACACTTCTAAACCAACTGCCCTCTTTTCAAATATGCAGATTGAAAATCCGAATTTAATGCTAGAAGGGATGCCAAATTATCGAACCGGTGTAGACGGCCTGCGTGTTAGTAACACTTCTAAAGGAGGAATTTCCTTTGCATCTTCCACTACGCAAAATGGGATCCACATGATAACGGTCGTCCTAGGGGTGGATGCGATTGACGGAGATCCTTATGCCCGCTTTGTGGCGACTTCGTCTCTGATGAACTATGTTGTTCGAACCTATATTTCCTCTATTATTATTAAGGAAGGGGACCCCTACCAAAATAGCAAGGTGACCGTTCAGGATGGCAAGTCAAAGACAGCTACTGCAGTCGCCAAAAAGGACTTTTACATTGTTGAAAAGCAGAGTAACCAGATAGAACCAAAGATTAAATTTGACAGTAGCCAAACTCAATTCAAGGCGCCTCTCTCATCTGGCACGACAGTTGGTAAATTGCAATACTCCGATCCAGATAAAGTCGGCCGAGGGTATCTGGAAGGGAAGCAACCATCCGTTGAGATGGTAGCCGGAAAAACCATTGAAAAGAGCTTTTTCTTGAAGGTTTGGTGGAATGAATTCGTTCGCTATGTAAATGAAAAATTATAATCAAAAAATCACAATGGTCTCTATCCATTGTGATTTTATTTTTCTGTTGAAAAGAGTTATCCTACGGATCCTTCCATTTCATAGCTAATGAGTCGGTTTAACTCAACAGCGTATTCCATTGGAAGTTCTTTGGTGAAGGGCTCGACAAATCCCATGACAATCATTTCTGTCGCTTCTGATTCAGACAGACCACGACTCATCAAATAATAAAGTTGTTCTTCTGAAATTTTTGAAACCTTGGCTTCGTGCTCCAAAGCAACTTGTGAGTTGTGAATTTCATTAAATGGAATCGTATCTGATGCTGACAAGTCATCCATGATAATAGTGTCACACTCGATGTGAGAAACTGATTTCTTGGAGTTTTTGTTAAAGGTTACTTGTCCACGGTAGTCTACCTTTCCGCCACCTTTCGCAATAGATTTCGATACGATAGATGAACTGGTATGAGGGGCATTGTGGATCATCTTGGCACCTGTATCTTGGTGTTGCCCTGCATTCGCAAAGGCAATGGACAACATGGTACCACGCGCCCCTTCTCCATCTAGATAAACAGATGGGTACTTCATGGTCGTCTTGGCTCCCAAGTTCCCGTCGATCCACTCAACTGTTGCATCTTTTTGAGCTTTGGCCCGCTTGGTGACCAAGTTATAGACATTGTCAGACCAGTTTTGGATGGTCGTGTAACGCATGTATGCACCATCCAAGGCAAAGATCTCGACAATCGCTGCATGGAGGCTATTGCTTGAGTAGGTCGGTGCTGTACATCCTTCTACATAGTGGACACTTGCGCCCTCATCGACGATAATCAGGGTCCGTTCAAACTGACCTGTATTTTCATTGTTGATACGGAAGTAGGTTTGAAGGGGAACATCTACTTTTACGCCTTTTGGTACATAAATGAAGGTCCCACCAGACCAGACTGCTGAGTTGAGGGCAGCCAACTTGTTATCCGTTGGAGGTACTAACTTTGCAAAATACTGTTTGAAAAGATCTGGATATTCTTTTAGGGCAGAATCCGTATCGGTAAAGATAATTCCTAACTTTTCAAACTCTTCTTTCATATTGTGGTAAACCACTTCTGATTCATACTGGGCAGAAGCCCCTGCTAGGTAGGCACGTTCGGCTTCGGGAATCCCGATACGCTCAAAGGTTTCCTTGATTTTCTCTGGAACTTCATCCCATGAACGGGCAGGTTTATCTGAAGGTTTTTGATAATAGATCAAATCATCAAAGTCAATCTCTGATAGATCGGCTCCCCAGGTTTGCATGGGCATCTTTTTGAAGGTTTCAAAAGATTTCAGACGGAATTCGAGCATCCATTCTGGTTCATTTTTTGCTGCAGATAATTCACGAATAACTCCTTCGTTCAAGCCTTTTCCGGTAGAGAGAATAGGTTGAACGTCATCGTGAAATCCAAATTTATATTCACCGAGATCAATTGGTTTCGGTTCGACTCTTTCTTCAGCCATAATTTCCTTTCTTTCTCTGTTTCTTCTTTTAATTATTTGCTACGTTCGATCGCTTTTTTAAGAGCATTCCAGGAGAGGGTCGCACATTTAATCCGTTGTGGGAATTTAGAGACTCCAGATAAGAAGGCTGCGTCACCCAGTTCCTCTTGACGAGGATCTGATTGACCTTGGACCATTTCTGAAAAGACCTGTGCCAATTCTTCGACTTCCTCTTTTGTTTTTCCCATTACAGCATCTGTCATCATACTAGCCGAAGCTGTTGAGATGGTACAACCTGAATTGACAAAAGCAATATCTTCGACCAGGTCATTCTCATCAAATTTCACACTCAACTGGATCACATCTCCACAAGTTGGATTGTTGAGTTGGATCTGATCAACACCTTCAATCTGTCCTTGGTGGTGGGGGTGTTTTGAATGGTCAGCTACGACCGCCATGTACAGCGAATCTAATTTAGAAAGTGCCATTGAAAAACTCCTTTGCTTTTACCAATGCCTCAATCAATTGATCACAGTCCGCTTTGGTGTTGTAGATATAAAAACTGGCTCTCGTTGTTGCTGGAACCTGCAGGTATTGAAGGAGAGGTTGGGCACAGTGGTGTCCTGCACGAACAGCAATTCCTTCATAATCTAGGGCAGTTGCCAAATCATGTGGATGGAGATCGCCTAGATTAAAAGAAATCACGCCAGAGCGTTGGGCTAAGTCTTGGGAACCATAGATCGTCAAGCCTTCGATAGCCTGTAATTTGGGAAACACATAGGCAATCAATTCATGCTCATGCGCTTCTATTTGGTCCATTCCCAACCCCTCTAAGTAATCGATCGCTGCACCAAGACCAATTGCACCAGCCATATTGGGTGTTCCAGCTTCAAATTTCCAAGGCAATTCCTTCCAAGAGGCAGATTGCTCATAAACAAAGTCAATCATCTCGCCCCCAAACTCGATTGGAGACATTTGCTCTAAGATTTCTTCCTTCCCATAGAGGACACCAATCCCTGTTGGTGCAGCCATCTTATGGCCAGAAAAAGCGAAGAAATCCGCATCTAAGTCTTGTACATCAATAGCCATATGAGGGGTTGATTGAGCCCCATCTACCACCATCATCGCTCCAACTTCATGAGCTAATTGAGCAATTTCCTTGATCGGATTGACAACCCCTAAGACATTGGAAGCATGGGTGATGGAGACAAATTTTGTCTTCTCACTAAGCTTGCTCTTTAAGTCTTGCATATCTAGTAAGCCATCTTTTAGATAGACATAGACCAGTTTTGCTCCTGTTTTCTTGCAGGCTTGCTGCCAAGGAATGATATTAGAATGATGTTCCATGATAGAAATCAGGACTTCATCCCCTTCCTTTAGGACCTCTTCTGCATAGCGAGCTACCCAGTTCAGTCCCGTCGTTGTTCCTCTTGTAAAGAGCACTTCCTTGGTTGATGAAGCATTGATAAACTTTCTAACTTTCTCACGCGCTGCCTCATAAGCTGCTGTCGCTCGTTCAGCCAAGGTATGGACTCCACGGTGGACATTGGCATTATCTTGCAAATAATAGTGATTGACTGCTTCGAGAACACTTTTAGGTTTTTGCGTCGTCGCTGCATTATCTAGATAAACCAAGGGCTCATCGTGGACGAGTTGATCGAGAATAGGAAAATCTTGAGCAATCGTATTTTTATCTAGCATCCTTTCTCCTTAGCGTTGAGATAACTTTTCTTCGATGGTGGCAATCATTTCATCACGTACTTCTTTGACTGGGATTTCAACAATAACAGATCCCAAGAAACCACGTACCACCAAGCGTTCTGCCGTGTGTTGATCTAGACCACGACTCATGAGGTAATACATATCTTCTGGGTCCACTTGACCGATCGATGCTGCGTGGCCTGCTGTGACGTCGTTTTCATCAATCAAAAGGATTGGATTGGCATCTGAACGCGCTTGATCCGATAACATCAAGACACGGCTTTCCTGTTGGGCGTCTGCTCCTTTGGCACCCTTGATAATGTGACCAATTCCGTTAAAGGTCAAGGTCCCTTTTTCAAGAATGACACCGTGTTGCAAGATATTTCCGATCGAGTTACAACCAAAGTTGGTCACGCGCGTGTCAATCCCTTGCACCTGACGACCGCTTGATAAGGCAACGACCTTCAAATCAGCGTGACTTCCATTTCCAACCAAGTCACTGTCAAAGTCTGCAACCACATTGCCTTCATTCATGACACCGATGGCCCAATCAATGCTGGCATCCTGTCCTAGTTTCCCACGGCGACTGATGTAGGCTGTGACATTTTCACCCAGGCGGTCAATTGCCGCAAATTTCACTTGAGCACCTGAGCGGGCGATCACTTCAACCGTCACATTAGCCGTTGCTTTTGCTGTGCCTTCACCTTTTGATTCCAAGCGTTCCAAATAGCTGAACTTGCTGTTTTTACCAGCGATAATCAAAATGTGTTTGTTAAAAGGTACATCACTATCGCTATCCTGGTAGAAAATGCCTTCGATTGGTTCTGAAATTTCAACGTTATCTGGAATATAGAGGACAGCCCCACTATTAAAATATGCTGTGTGGTAAGCTGCTAGTTTGTCATCATCGTATTTGACCGAAGACATGAAGTAGTCTTCTACCACTTGCGGAATTTCCTCTAAGGCAGAATGGAAATCTGTGAAAAGAATTCCTTGGTCTGCCAAGGCTTGTGGGACCTGTTCAAAGACAGTTTGTGTTCCGACTTGGACCAATTTTAAATTTGAATCAAGAGCGGTAAAATCAGGAACATTGACAGAAGCTTCACTCTCAGAAATACTCCCATCCCCTAGATTCCAACGATGAAATTTGACCCGTTCAATGGCTGGCAATTCCAACTGATCGATCTTGTCAAATGCTTTCTTTCGTAAATCCTGCAGCCAACTTGGTTCCGCGTGCAGTTCCGAAAAGAGGGTAATTTTTTCAATACTCATTTTTTTCTCCTAATAAAGATACTATTTGTTATTCATGATCACATAAGACGACTTGTCATCATGTTATAGTTCTTCTTTATAGTCGTAACCGAGTTCTTCTGCCAGTTTTGCATAGCCTTCGCGTTCCAAGCGCGCAGCCAATTCTGGACCACCTGAAAGCACGACACGGCCTTCCATCATGACATGGACGACATCTGGAGTAATATAGTTTAGCAAACGTTGGTAGTGGGTGATGATCATAGCACCAAAACCTTCCCCACGCATGGCATTGACTCCTTTAGAAACGACTTTCAGAGCATCAATATCCAAACCAGAGTCAATTTCATCCAAAAGGGCAAAGGTTGGCTCCAACATCAATAATTGAAGGATTTCATTGCGTTTTTTCTCACCACCAGAGAAGCCTTCATTGAGGTAACGTTCTGCCATTTCTTCTTTCATGTTGAGCAATTCCATCTTCTCATCCAATTTTTTGATGAAATCACGAATGGAAATTTTTTCATCCTCTTCCTTACCAGCATTCATGGCTGCACGTAAAAATTCAGCATTGGTAATTCCTTGGATTTCTGAAGGATATTGCATGGCTAGGAACAAGCCCATGCGCGCCCGTTCATCTACTTCTAATTCTAAGATGTTGACACCATCAAACAGGATCTCGCCCTTAGTCACTTCATAATTTGGGTTTCCCATAATGGCAGCTGACAGAGTCGATTTCCCTGTTCCGTTTGGTCCCATGATGGCTGCGATTTCACCCGTTTTAAGGGTTAGGTTTACACCTTTTAAAATTTCTTTGCCTTCAATTTCAACGTGAAGGTCTTTAATTTCTAATGTCGACATTGCATTCCCTTTCTTTTTACTTTGAAATTTGGAAAACTTCAAACAGAAGACTCCTTCAAAACAAAGTAATGTTTTACCTTTCAAGTATATCAAAAAAAAGCCTAAATGGCTTTTCTTTTGATTAGAACTATTCTTGTTTACTTCTCTTTTTTCGCTTTTGTCGTACTTCCTCACGGTAGGAGGAATTTCCAATATAACGTAGGACATTTAACAGCGGACTGTGACTAGGACCTAACACCCCAATCAATTCTGCTAGTAGCTCTACTCCAAATAAGAGCCCGATCACCAGCAAAATACCTCCGATACGAGTGGAAATATTGAGCAATAATGAGATCATTGAAAAAATCATCGAAATCCCATAAATCACTAGCACTGTTCCTCGATGTGTCAAGCCCAAAGAGAGCAGGCGGTGGTGCAAGTGGTTGCGATCCGGTTTATAAAATTTTTGACCAGAAAGGGTCCGACGGATAATGGCCAAAAAGGTATCTGTAATCGGAACTCCAAGGATAATCATAGGAGTGACTACTGCAACTGCTGTTGCATTTTTCAAACCTTGCAGCGACAAGACAGAAATCATAAACCCAATAAACAAGGCGCCTGTGTCTCCCAGATAGAGAATGGCCGGATGGTAGTTAAAGGGAAAGAAACCAGCGATGGCCGCAACCAGCACAAAGATGGTCATGGTCAAGAAAAGATTGGGAACTGGTAAAAAGAAATAAGAAACAATCCCCATGGTTACTAAGGAAATGATGGAAACACCACTTACCAAACCATCCAAACCGTCGATTAAATTGACCGCATTGGTAATAGAAACAATCCAAATCACTGTCAAGATATAAGATAACCATGGTTCAAAATGAAGTAAGGGACCACCAAAGGGGATCTTAAAATCATTTAGCTTGAAGTCTGTCACAAACCAAATCAAATTGGCCGCAATCAAGATCCCAATCATCTTTTTCTTAGCAGATAATTCCTTAACATCATCAATTAATCCAGTTAAAGCAATAATCCAGCCTGCCCCTACGACTGGCAAGGTATAGGCTAGGTAATGTTTGATCTGTAAAGTCGTTGATGTCAGCATCGGGATAAAGCACAGAGTTGCGATTGTAAACGCAATCACAATCGACAAGCCACCTGCACTGGGCATAGGTTTGGTGTTGATCCTACGAGCATTGGGATAATCCACTGCATCAATCTTGAAAGCAAATAGCCGAACCAAAGGCGTCAAAACCAGTGCAATCAAAAAGGTTGCGATCAATACCAAAACGAATTGCAAGGAAAAAGACATCATAGGCTAGCAACTTTCTTCAAATTCTCAATCGCACCTGACACCATCAGTAAGTGACCATGCTCTTGTAAGACTGCGCGCGTCACTTCGGAATCATCCGCGTACTCACGAATGATTGCTAATAACCAAGTTGGGTATTGGCTTGGTTGGTGTTCTGTATCTACTAAGACAGTTAAATAATAATCGGATTCCATCTTGTACAATTCAGAAGTATCAACTGAATACGTGACCGTCTTCGCAAAATCCACCACTTGCTGAAGTGTTGAAAAATGCAAGATAAAATAGATATATTGGCTGGCCGGTAGCTCCGATACCTCTTTGCTCTCTTGATTATCCCGCAGTTCTTCTTGCTCTAAATGATGAATAGCCTCTGCATCTCCTTTTGTCTTGTCAGAGATGGTTTTTTCCAAGGTCTTGATGAATTCATCAGGCGTCATATGGGATAACTCTTCCATATCTGGTAGCTCTGATAAATCGTCAAAATCCAATTGTTGGTCAATCTTTGATTTAGTGACAAAAACATCTAATTTATCTGGCTTAGGAGTGACACGAAAGCTCAGCATTCCACTATCTAGGAAACTTTCAGGCATTTCGAGCTCATCTAAAATCGCATAGAAAAATTCTTCTGTTTTTTCTTGTGGAACAAGGAAATCCGCGATTTCCATTCCTCTTTCTTCTAGGTCTTCTAGTTGAATCGTGATTTTAATTGTTGAATCACTTATTTGCTTCATTTTCATAGCGTAACCTCATACTTCTAGTCCTACTATTATACTAAAAAAATGGACAGAATTCAAAAAAAGGATGTATAGAAAAGAGGTTGCGACAAAAGTCACCAACCTCTAAAATCATCGAACGAATAACAGAATACTTCACCTAGAAAATGACACGGATTAAACCATACAAAAGCAAGATCGAACCAAGGACGATTCGGTATTTCCCAAAGGCGGTAAAATCATGACTCTTCACATAATCTGTCAAGAAACGGATCGCATACATACTCACCATAAAGGCTACTCCCATGGCTACTAGAAGGATAAAGAGTTGACCAAAAGCAAGCGAATGACCTCCCAGAGCGAATTTCGCAACTTTTAGGAGACTCGCGCCAAACATAGCTGGGATCCCGAGGTAGAAGGTAAATTCTGTCACGACTGGACGGCTAACCCCATTGATCAAACCACCAACAATCGTAGCACCAGACCGACTGGTACCTGGAAAGAGAGATAGAACTTGGAAAAGGCCAATATAAAGCGCTGTTCGGTAAGGCAATTTATGCAATTCCGTTACCTGAGGCTGAACTTGTTCCCGTCTTTCAAGATAGATAAAAGCAACCCCGTAGGTAATTAACATGATGGCAACTGAAATCGAATTGTGAAAATGTGCTTCAAACCAATCATCCAATTTGAATACAAAGATCAATGGAAGAGTCGCCACAGCCACTTTTGCCCATAATTGCCAGGTTCTGCGGACTTCTAGTGGAGATTTTCCCGGTTTAAACGGATACAACTTGTCAAAATAAATGACTACAACCGCAAGGATGGCACCCAATTGGATGACAACGTTAAACATCTCCATAAAAGCAGGATCTTGGTTTTTAAATTGAATAAAATCTTGAAATAGAATCAAGTGACCTGTACTTGAGATTGGCAACCATTCTGTAATCCCTTCAACAATCCCAAAAATAATTGCCTTGATTAATTCAAACAGAAACATCTTTTTCTCCTAAACTTACATTTGTTTCATTATATCATAATTCTATCCATCCGACTAGATTTAATTAATATATTAAAAAGAGTTCAGCTGCGGGGTCTTTCCGACCCTTTTGCTGAACTCATTGCATCTTTCAATGCTAAAGGCAAGATTAGAAGGCACCAAAACCTCCTCCTCCACCTCCGCCAGAGAAACCTCCTCCACTACTAGAGGAAACAGTGAAATGACTAGCTGTCGTTGCCGTCGTACTATAGGTAGACATGGCATTACTAGAGTGAGACAAATGGTGATAAAACGAAGTATACACAAAGGCATCCAAGGCTGGATTTTGAATATGAATCTGACGCAGTTTCATCACTTTAGCCACCTTGTCAGCTACACCGTATAAAGCTGCATACACCAATAAACGATTCCAGAGAACTAAAGACTGCAGTTCTGCATCGTTAAGGTGGGCAATCTCTTTCAACATGCGACCGAAGCTATCCCAGTAATAACGTTGCTCAGCACCTGCCGCATTAACGACACCATCTCTTTGAGCGACTTTATAGCGTTTACTCAAAAGAATTGGAATGACCCCTAAAGCGACTGTAGCCGGCATGTAGTAGATGGAAAAGCTGTGGAAGATCTCATCCCTAGCAAAGAAAGTCAAGAAAGCAATAATACAGGCGACAATTCCATAGGTAATGGCTCTTCGTCCCAAAGTATTTTCTTGTGGACTTAAGGGACGGTAATAAGTTGGAAAACCGATACTTTGAATCTTATTTTGTACCCCGCGAGCAACTGCGTTAACTGCACAATTAATCTGAATTTGTGCTTCTCTACCTTCGGCACGAATCCGATCTTGATCTTTTTTCTTAGCATGTTTATACAGAGAAGGATCAATGTAGAAATCTTCGAATAAGTGGTCAACTGTACATTCGAGCTTATTACCAAAAGCCATATTCAAAAAGTCACGCTCAAAGTCATCTAACGAATCCTGATTTTGTCGACTAAGAATCGTCTTCTCTCCATCTTGTCGATAAGCGATCGCACCTCTATCCATCAAATCAAGCAAGGTTGCCTGCAACAATTTGTCAAAAGAAAATGTGGATTTTGAATCTGGATTACCTGCCGGACAAGCCTCATCGATCTCCGTTGAATAGACGACTGAGGCCATGACCAAGGGGGCAAGATTGTTCGGCAACTCATACATCCGCGTATCCGTAGGATAAGTAACACCAGACCAGGTAGCCTTCTTGAATTTTCGCCAGTAATAAATGGCTAAGAGGAGGAAAAGCAAAATGATGGCTGGAAGAATCAGATTCCAGAACAGGTGTATCCACAGTCTGGTTTGAGCAATGTGCTCTTCTAAGCGGTGGTATTCATCCTCTTTCATCAAACCTGTATTGCGAGATGACTCCCCTAGGGACGCAAGATCTGATTTCAACCAATAGGCTGAGAGTTCAACACCCTCTTTTCTTGGCAAATTGGATATGGTCGCTGTATAGTCTGCTTGGTCTTTAGTGACAACTGCCTCAGGACCCAGGTAGGCTGTATGAACATGCAATTCAGAAGTTGTTGTTGGAGAAGCGAATTTAGGAATCACTTTCAACTCTACTTTTGAAACACCTCTATCTCCATCACTGATTGGCTTCCAATTGAGCCTTAATATATCCTGATGGACAAAGAGGAGATTTTTCAAGTCCCAAGTCACCTTCACTTTGACCGTATCATGCGCTACCCCGCTATTATAAATTTTCACTCGGTAGCCGTCCCCTAAGTTTGTAATCTCAGGCTCTCTGTCAAGCTCGCGACCTTCCACCTCAACCTTTGGTGGCATCTCAATTTCAAAGCCTTGTGGCATGTTCCCAGCACTTCCTAAGGTGACGTACTGCCCATTATAGGAGTTCTTGAAATAATAGACTAGTTCTTCCTCATAAGTAGCATCATCCCAGGTATTTAAAGTCAGGGTTCCTCGGTAGGAAAGGACATCATAGGAGGGACTAGATGCTTGGACATCACGGACCACAAAAATACAGATAAGAATGGCGAAAACAAGATACAAAAACTTTTTCATTTGATCACGCTCCTTTGTATTATTATAGCATTTTTTAAATAAAAAGAAGAATTTATTTGAAAAGTGATACAAATTCTTGTACAATAAGAAGATAAAATTTTATAGAAATAGGAGACCATATGAAAAAATCACTCATTGGAGTTTTTGCTGGAATAGTGGCGGTCCTCTTGATTTTTCTAGCAACTACTCATAAAGATAAAGAAGAGGATTATCTGCGTATCGGGATGGAAGCGGCTTATGCACCGTTTAACTGGACGCAAAAAGATGATTCAAATGGTGCCGTTAAGATTGATGGTACCAATCAATATGCCAATGGCTATGATGTTCAAATCGCTAAAAAGGTAGCAGAAAAGCTTGGGAAAAAACCCTTGGTTATCAAAACATCTTGGAATGGTCTAATCCCTGCTCTCTCATCTGGAAAAATCGATATGATCATTGCAGGCATGAGCCCCACCGCAGAACGTAAGAAAGAAATAGCTTTCTCAAAGAGCTATTACACTAGTGAGCCGGTGATGCTCGTTCGCAAAGATGGAAAATATGCCAATGCGACTAGTCTAGATGACTTTAAGGACGCAAAGGTCACCTCTCAGCAAGGGGTCTACCTCTATAATCTCATTTCGCAGCTAAAAGGGGCTAAAAAAGGAACGGCTATGGGGGACTTTGCCCAAATGCGCCAAGCTTTGGAATCTGGTGTCATTGACGCCTATGTTTCTGAACGACCTGAAGCCTTGACAGCTGAATCTGCTAATCCTCATTTTAAGATGATTGAATTCAAAAAAGGATTTGAAGTTGGAGAAGAAGACGCTACAATCGCGATCGGGATGAAAAAAGGCGACAAACGGATTGACCAAGTCAATGCTGCTTTAGCCAACATTTCAACCAAAGACCAAGTCAAACTCATGGATGACATGGTGACAAAACAACCTGTTTCTACAGATACCGCTGAAAAGAAAGAATCCTTCTTTGATCAGGTTTTCAACATCTTAAAAGAAAGCAGCCCTCAATTCTTACGAGGAACAGGCATGACTCTCTTGATCTCCTTGACTGGGACAATCTTTGGCTTAATTATTGGGCTTTTGATTGGCGTTTACCGTACAGCTCCAAAGCTTAAAAATAAATTCCTTGCCATTCTTCAAACTGCCTTTGGTTGGTTTTTGAATGTCTACATTGAAATTTTCCGTGGAACACCCATGATCGTACAATCTATGGTTATTTACTACGGAATTGCCCAAGCCTATGGTATTTCAATCGACCGTACTCTCGCCGCAATTGTCATTGTATCGATCAACACAGGCGCCTACATGAGTGAAATTGTTCGTGGTGGGATCTATGCTGTAGATAAAGGACAATTTGAAGCAGCTACAGCACTTGGAATGACGCATGGACAAACCATGCGCAAGGTTGTTTTACCTCAAGTGATTCGCAATATCTTACCGGCTACAGGGAATGAATTTGTCATCAATATCAAAGATACCTCTGTCTTGAACGTGATTTCTGTGGTCGAACTATACTTCACAGGAAATACGGTTGCAACACAGAATTTCAAATACTTCCCAACCTTTACAATCATTGCAGTGATTTACTTTGTTCTCACCTTTACCATCACTCGCATCCTTCGCTATATTGAACGGCGTTTAGATGCGGATACCTACACAACAGGGGCAAATCAAATGCAAATTACGGAGGTGAAATAATGGCAGAGAACATTCTTGAAATCAAACATTTAAAAAAATCTTACGGCCAAAACGAGGTTTTGAAAGATATCTCCCTGACCATCCGAAAAGGAGAAGTCATCTCTATCATTGGTAGCTCAGGTAGCGGAAAATCCACCTTCCTGCGTTCTATCAATCTCTTAGAGACGCCTACTGCTGGAGAAATCCTCTATCGTGGCCAAAATGTCCTTGATCCTGAGTATGATCTCACGCATTATCGTGAGAAATTAGGAATGGTTTTCCAAAGCTTTAATCTTTTTGAAAATTTGAATGTCTTGGAAAATACAATCGTTGCACAAACAACCGTCCTCAAGCGGGACCGAGAAACTGCAGAAAAAGTTGCCAAAGAAAATCTTGAAAAAGTCGGAATGGGATCTCAATATTGGGCTGCCCGTCCGAAACAACTTTCAGGAGGACAAAAACAACGGGTTGCTATTGCGCGTGCCCTTTCCATGGATCCTGATGCCATCCTCTTTGATGAACCGACTTCTGCCCTTGACCCCGAAATGGTTGGAGAAGTTTTGAAGATCATGCAAGATTTGGCCAAAGAAGGTCTTACGATGATCGTGGTGACCCACGAAATGGAATTTGCCCGTGATGTTTCCAGCCACGTTATCTTTATGGATAAAGGCGTGATCGCTGAACAAGGCGATCCAAAAGAGATCTTTAGTCATCCAAAAGAAGAACGGACCAAGGAATTCCTTCAACGCTTCCTAAAATAGCTTCATCTCATGGAGGCTGGGACAAAAGTCCTATCCTCTTCTTGTTTTTGGATTGTCGAGCAAGACGCAGTGGTTGAGTGGGCTCTACTACGCTGATTTCATCAGCTTTTACAGCCCTACTCAACTGTGCGGAGGTGGGACGACGAAATCGAATTCTAACGAATGACCGATTTCTGTCCCACTCTCTTTTTTCTTTTCAGACACAGAAAAAGCCCGAGAGCAACCTCTCGGACTTTCAATTGGAACAACAAATTAATCTTCGAATTTTTGATGATTTTTATCATAAAAATCAATCAATCCAAGTGCAGTTTCAAATGAAATGTTTTTCACCTTTGCACGGCCTTGCGCCAAGGCAATAATTGACATTTCACGAGCATTCGTTTCTTTACTGATTCGATACCCTGTAATCTTTTTATCCCGCACCCAACTGACAACTGATTCTACTTTTTCAAAGTTCGATTTAGCCATGATCTTTCTCCTATATTATTATTTCCAATAACTAATATAAATTTTTTTGCACATTTTGTCAACTAAAATCGCTGAAAATACGAACCTTTTTTAAAAAATGAGAAGATTTTTACTTTGCTTTCAGGGCTGATAATATTTGAGTACGAATGTTTTCGACTCCATCTGGGTTAGCTGGAAGGAAAATCGTATTATTTCCTTCTTTGTCTGCAAAATTATTTAGTGTATCCAAATATTGGTTGGTCAAAAGAATGGACATGATTTGTTCTTCGGTCAAATCTACGTTCGCTCCTTTTAACTCTTTAATGGAATCTGCTAAACCATCGACAATTGCCTTCCGTTGTTCAGCAATCCCGACCCCATGCAAGCGATCTTTTTCTGCTTCTGCTTCGGCAGCTGTGACGATCTTAATCTTGTCAGCTTCTGCCAATTCTTGAGCAGCTACGCGTTTCCGTTGCGCCGCATTGATCTCGTTCATGGATTGTTTGACTTCGGCATCTGGCTCAACTTTGGTGATCAGGGTTTTCACAATAATGTAACCATAGGTTGACATTTCTTCTGCTACCTGTCTTTGAACTTCAAGGGCTATTTCATCTTTTTTCTCAAAGAGTTCATCCAAGGTTAATTTTGGAACAGATGAGCGAAGCGCATCTTCGATATAAGACTTGATTTGAGCTTCTGGACGCATGAGTTTGTAGTAGGCATCCGTCACATTATTTTCATTCACACGGTATTGAGTTGCCACATTCATAGTAACAAATACGTTGTCTTGAGTCTTGGTTTCGACAATGATCTCACTTTGCAAGAGACGGAGTTGGACGCGTGCTGCAATCTTGTCAATTCCAAACGGTGCCCGCATATGAATCCCACTATTACTAATCTTTTCATAGCGACCGAAACGTTCGATAATCGCAACGGATTGTTGCTTCACCACATATAGCGAGCTAATAACGATGAGCCCAGCTACCAGCAGTAAGAATAAAATAAAAATAAAAAATCCAGACATTTTAAATTCCTCCTTTTCATGTATGCATATCATATCACAACTACTAGAAAAAAAGCAATCTATTCCCTTAAAATATATTGCTTTTCCTTATTTTTGCCTAAATGAATTTTGCTTATTCTAACAGACGATTTTGCCTCAGACCAACATATTATAGAGGGTTTCATTTCCATTCAAGTTGATAAAGAAAGGATCAAATCGTTCAATACGGTTAACCAAGCCTGCATAGTCATGCTTATTGGCCAAGGTTACCCCAATTAAGACAGGACCAGTTCCCTTGCTAGCACGCTTGATATATTCAAAACGTGTAATATCATCATTTGGTCCTAAGATGTCATTTACGAACTCACGAAGAGCTCCTGGCCGTTGTGGGAAATTAACAATAAAGTAGTGTTTGACCCCATCGTAGATCAGGGCACGTTCTTCCATTTCAGGCATGCGGTTGATATCATTATTTCCACCTGAGATGATACAACAGATGGTTTTACCCTTGATGTATTCGCGCAGGATCTCTAGTGCAGCGACACTTGCCGCACCTGCTGGTTCAGCGACAATTCCTTGCTTGGAATAGAGATCAATCAAGGTCTCTGAAATTAAGCCTTCATCAACGCCAATCAAGGTTTCCACATGCTGACGGGTCACTTCATAAGTCAATTGCCCGACTTTTTGCACTGCAATCCCATCTGCAAACTTATCAATTTCTGGCAATTTGACGGGGCCACCAGCTTCAAAAGCAGCCTTCATGGAGCGCGCTCCTTCAGCCTCTACACCAATCACTTCAATTTTTGGCTCTGTTTCTTTGATGTAGGTAGACACACCCGAAATAAGGCCACCCCCACCTACAGGAACAAGAACGGTATCAAAGGCAATCGATTCTTTTCGAGCTTCCTCAAGGATTTCGTAGGCAACGGTTCCTTGACCAGCTTGTACATTTGGATCATCAAAGGGGTCGATAAAGGTCCGTTTTTCGGCAAGAGTAAACTCCTGAGCCGCCTTAGCAGAAGCATCAAACGTATCTCCTACTAACTTGATCGTTACATAGTCCCCACCGAAGAAGCGGACTTGCCCGATTTTTTGTTGAGGTGTGGTAATGGGCATAAAGATGGTCGCTGGGATCTTCATTTCATTACAGGTGTAGGCCACACCTTGGGCATGGTTACCCGCTGAAGCACACACCACCCCACGCTCACGTTCTTCTTTTGAGAGTTGAGAGATTGCGTAATAGGCTCCACGAATCTTGAAGGAACGAACACGCTGGGCATTCTCTTTTTTCAAATAAATTTTTGCCCCATACTTTTCTGATAAATAATGGTCGAATTCTAGGGGCGTATTGACCACGACTCCATTTAATATTTTATGGGCCTTGGCCACATCTTTTGCTGTTATCATGTTATACCTCTGTTGCAGTGTATTGATCAAAAAAGCAAGCTAGGCCGTCCCAACTTGCTTGTTTTCTACAGACAATTAGTTGTAGATTTTGAAGGCGTCATCGTCGTTTTGACCAACGAATGGCATTGCTTTACGCAATTCAGCACCAACTTTTTCGATTTCAAGCTCTTCAGCTTGTTTACGGAAGGCTTTCAAACGTGGGAATCCAGCATCGTGGTCTTCAACGAATTCACGTGCAAATTTACCAGATTGGATATCAGCAAGGGCAGCTTTCATGTTTTCTTTGACTTCTGGGCCAATGACACGTGGTCCAGTTACAAAGTCACCAAATTCTGCAGTATTTGAGCATGATTGACGCATTTTCTTGAAGCCACCTTCGTAGATCAAGTCAACGATCAATTTCATTTCATGAAGTACTTCGAAGTAAGCCAATTCAGGTGCATAACCTGCTTCTGTCAATACTTCAAATCCAGCTTCGATCAAGCTCGTCAAACCACCCATAAGAACGGCTTGTTCCCCAAACAAATCTTCTTCTGTTTCTTCTTTGAAGGTTGTTGAAAGAAGACCGACACGAGCTGCACCAACACCTTTTGCCCAGTCCATTGCGATGTCTTTCGCATGACCAGTAGCGTCTTGGTAGACAGCATAAAGTGCTGGTACACCAAATCCTTCAGTGTAAGTACGACGTACCAAATGACCTGGTCCTTTTGGTGCAACCATGAAGACATCAACGTCTTCAGGAGCTTTGATGTAACCAAAGTGGATGTTGAAACCATGAGCAAATCCGATAGCTTTTCCAGCGCTCAAGTTTGGAGCAATTTCATCTTTGTAGATATCTTTTTGGATTTCATCAGGTGCCAAGACCATGATGATATCTGCCAATTTAGTTGCTTCTGCTACTGGATAAGCTTCAAAACCATCTTCTTTTGCTTTATCGAATGATTTACCAGGACGCACACCGATGATGACATCATGACCTGAATCACGCAAGTTTTGTGCGTGGGCATGGCCTTGTGAACCATAACCGATCACGGCGATTTTCTTGCCGTCTAATGCTGCAACTTTAACATCTTTTTCGTATTCCATTTGAACTGCCATAAGTAAAATCTCTTTTCTATTTTATTTTGCCTTTTTAGGCGAAAGTAACAATTTTCTGATGAGAATTAATCTCGGGTAAATCCGGTTGCACCGGTACGGGCGATATTTTTGATGCCGTAAGGACGAATAACCCGGATAAGGGCTTCACTCTTTTCCGCATTTCCCGTCATTTGAACGGTGATCGAGCTTGGAGCTACATCGACCACGGTGGCACGGAAAGGTTGAATAATGGCTAGGATCTCTGCCCGCTTCTCAGCAGGTGCAGAAACTTTCACCAAGATCACTTCACGCTCTAAGTGCGGTTTATCAGTGATATCCCGTACACGGATGACATCGACCTGACGGTTAAGCTGTTTGATGATTTGCTCTACTTCATCGTGGGAAACGACATCAATAATAATGGTAATCCGCGATACATTGGGATCTTCTGTTGCGCCAACAGAAATGCTTTCGATATTGACTTGGCGTCTCGACAGGACACCTGTGAAACGGTTCAGAACCCCTGAGCGGTTTTGAAGTTTGGCTGTTAACATTCTACGCATTAAACTTCACCCCCAACATCTCGTGGTTACTCTTACCAGCTGGTACCATCGGTAAGACGTGCTCTTTCCGAGAAATATCGACTTCGATAAACATCGGTACATTCTCAGTGATCACTTCCAAATCCTTGTCCAAACTATCAGGATCATCAAATTTATAATTTTTAATGCCGTAAGCTTGTGCCATCAATTGGAAATCTGGGAGACTATCAAAGACCGACTCGGACGTTCTTCCATCATAGAAGGCTTCCTGCCATTGGCGGACCATCCCAAGTGAATGGTTGTTGAGCATGACCACCTTGATTGGAACCTTGTAGATATTTAAGATGGCCAATTCCTGGTTGGTCATTTGGAAACCACCATCCCCAACAAAGAGAACAACTTCTTTCTCTGGATTGGCGATTTTCGCTCCGATCGCTGCAGGAACACCGAATCCCATGGTTCCAAGTCCACCTGACGTCACCAATTGACGTTCATTTTGGTATGGATAGTACTGAGCTGTCCACATTTGGTGTTGCCCAACGTCTGTGACGACAATGGCATCCCCCTTGGTCAACTCTCCAATGCGTTCAATCACCGCTTGCGGTTGAACAACCCGTTCTTTCTTATCATAGGAACGAACACGGTTCTTATCTTTTGTGACCTTTTCAATCCATTTTTCAGTATTGTTATGAACGGTCGGTTCAGCTAAAAGCATTTGCAAGGCTTTTTTCGCATCACCAACAACTGGAATATCTACTGCAATAATCTTACCGATTTCTGCTGGATCGATATCAATATGCGCTACTTTCGCCTTCTTCGCAAAGGTCTTGGGATTACCGGTCAAACGGTCATCAAAGCGGCAACCGATACTGATCATAAAATCAGCCTCTGTCATGGCAATATTGGCTGCAAAAGAACCGTGCATCCCACCCATCCCCAAAAATAGTGGGTGGCTAGTTGCGATGGTTCCTTGACCCAAAAGGCTGGTCACAACCGGGATCTGATAGCGTTCTGCTAGAGCTATCAAGTCTTTTGCTGCTTCAGCGTAACTGACCCCGCCACCAGCAAGAAGAACCGGTTTTTTTGCCTTGCTCAATTGCTTCAAGATCTTTTTGATCTGCAATTCATTGGGCTCTACCGTTGGCTGATAGCTAGGAAGCTTCACAGTTGGATCATAGATGAAGTCCGTCTCTAAAGCAGAGACATCTTTTGGAAGGTCAATGACAACCGGACCTGGACGACCTGTCGTTGCAATGTGAATAGCTTCTGTGATGATCCGGGGAATATCTGCCGTCTCCCGAACTTGATAATTGTACTTGGTAATCGGCATGGTAATTCCTACGATATCTGCTTCTTGAAAAGCATCTTTCCCGATACCAGCGCGATTGACTTGCCCCGTAAAGACCAGCAAGGGAACACTATCACTCATCGCGTCTGCAATCCCTGTAATGGCATTGGTAGCCCCCGGTCCACTAGTAACAACTGCTACGCCCAGCTTTCCAGTTGATTTAGCATAGCCTTCAGCCTCATGCAAGCACCCTTGTTCATGACGGCCCAAGATATGCTGAATCCCTTTAAAACTATAAATCGCATCGTACAAAGGTAGGACTGCTCCACCTGGATAACCAAAAATCGTATCAATGCCCAGATCACGTAGGGTTTCAAGTACGAGTTCAGAACCAGTCTTTGCAGTTTCTAAGGTAATTTTCTCCATGTCGCTCCTTTCCAATACTTTGTATTTCAAAATAGCATGTTTCTATGATACCATTTTTAAAAAATATTTCAAGAAAAAATAGCAAATTTTCTGAATTTTCTATTCAAATCCGAATCATGAGAAAATCCCTAAAAAAACAAAGTATTGCTACAAAAAAGAGAGTGGGAAACTTAAAAAAGTCCCACTCCTAACTCCTATGAGCAATGAAGCTCCGTATCATACGGTTTTAATTTTGATGTATCAACGTTTAGCACATTTGCCCCGTTCCGAACCTCCTTATAACCACCCTTTTTCTTGGGCGATCTTGGCTGCCTCGGTCCGGTTTTCTGCATCTAGCTTGTTCAAAATAGCCGACATGTAATTGCGGATGGTTCCATTTGACAGGTATAAATGATCTGCAATTTCTTGATTGGAAGCCCCCTTAGCCACCTCTCTTAAGACTGCTTGCTCTTGCGAGCTCAAGGGATTGGGTTGGGTCAGAATGGTTTCCATTAATTCAGGAGAATATTCTTTTTGCCCTGCCAAAACTGTATGCAAGGTCCCCATCAAGTCCGTAATGCGACGTTCTTTTAAGACATAGGCGTCGACTCCAGCCTTGAGAGCCCGCTCAAAGTAACCGGGCCGCTTAAAGGTGGTAACAATGACAACCTTGAGCTGGGGTTGGTGGCTCTTGGCCCATTCAAGAACCTCAAGACCTGTACGGATTGGCATTTCCACATCTAAAATAGCAATATCTACCGACTGATTTTCCAGCAATTGAATCGCCTCTTGGCCATCTCCAGCCTGTAAGACTTCTTCCACGTCCTCTTGCAAAAGCAAGAGCTGGCAGAGAGCATCTCGCAACATACTTTGGTCTTCAGCAACTAATAAGCGCATCTTATTTCCTTTCTTGATAAGGGATGGTTAATTCTATTCGAGTTGGGTTTTTACGATGACTGATCACCAGCTCTCCTCCTAGCAATTCAAGTCGTTCCCGGATCGAATGCAGGTCCTTGTCAGAGACTTTGGCAAAACCGATGCCATTGTCTTCTGCGACCATTTCCACCCCTGTTTCGGTGGAGTGATAAGAGAGATGGGCCTCTGTCGCTTTGGCATGTTTGATCATATTGGTGGCTAATTCCAGAGATACCATGGCCAGAGCAGACTCTAGGATCGGCGAGATACTAGCTGTGTCGAGCTCATTTTGAATCTCCACTTTGACTTGCGCCACTTCTAACATTTGCTGGACAGTTTCTAACTCTCTTGCCAGGGTTCGCTGTTTCAAGTTCTCCACAATCTCTCGGACTTGGTGCATGGACTCTTGGCTAATGGCTTGAATTTCTTGTACCTGCTCCTGCGCCTTCTCAACCTGACCCAATGCTAAGAATTGATCGGCCAGATCTGCCTTAACACTCAGCATGGCAAAGGTGTGTCCCAGACTGTCATGTAGATCGCGGCCAATCCGATGGCGTTCGTTTTCAGCCAGCAAGAGATTGATCTGGGCATTTTGCTTGGCATGGTCAGCTTTCAACTCTTCCATCATCCGATTCCGGACCATACTAAAGGTCATAATCGCGATGAACAAGCAAATAATCAGTACAAAAAGCCAATCATTTTCTCCCATATATCTATTAAATAACAAGGCTCCCAAAAGGATCAGTTGTGATAGAAAGGCCGTCCAAAGAAAGGGGGAACGAAAATTGCTGACTTCAAAACGATAGACTAAAATATTGCTTAGATAATAGTAAAACCAACAAAAGCCAGTACCAATATAAAAGGTATTTCCGCCTATATAAGCCAAAAGATAGAGCCAAAAAAGCCAGGTCAGTATCTTATTTTCCGTAATGAGGATTCCTAGATAGCTCACCATAAAAAAGAGTGCTAAAAAGAAATGCCACCAGGGAATCTGCCCAAAGATAATAGAAGCAAAGGGAAAGGCCATAAAGATTAGGCCTACGTAAAACATATGGTGAATATGTTTGAGTTTTTCAATCATGAACGAACCTCTGAATGACGACGATAGACGATGACAAGGGTAAACAAGACCAGGGTAAACAAGGTTAAATAGAGACTAGCAAAGCCATTGACCTGCCCCTTATTTAAAAAGGTCTTGATCAGTTCCATCAATTGATAGGTTGGCAGACATTTGCCAATCGCTTGCATCCATTCTGGAAAGACACTAATCGGCATCCATAGGCCACCCATGACAGCCAGTCCCATATAGAGGAGATTGCCCGCAACCGACATCAATTGACTGGAAGGAAGCAGGGTCAAGACCAGACCGATAGCTACAAAAGCTAGACTTCCTAGGATGAGAAGAAAGGCTGCTAAGACCCAATCCTGTATGGACATGTTCACATGCCGCACTACATGACCCACAGTAAAGACGACCCCAATGGATAGGAGAAAGTCTACAAAGAGACCCACAACCTTTATTAAATAATATTCTACCATAGATACCGGGGTATGGCGCAAGACTTTTTGCCAATTGTTGAGTCGATCGGTTTCAAGAACCGTTGGAAAGGAAAATAGAGCCGTAGACATCATGGAAAAAGCCGTCATGGAGAGGAGATAATCCCTCATAAAGTGAGCGGGCGCCCCGGGTGTGTCCTGATACATCCCTGAAAAGAAGAGATAAAAGGCCGTGGGCATCCCTATTGATAATAAATAATAAATGGCTTGGCGACTGGTCAAATGCCACTCAACTACGCCGAGAGCTTTCATGCGTTTCATCTTCTCTACCTACTTCCTTTGTATTTTCAAAAATAGAATCCAATAAACTTCGATTGGTCACTTCGATCTCTTGAATCGAACATCCTTCTTCTTGCAATCGCCTCCATAAGCGATTGGCATCACCTGTCACAACTTGAAGGGCATCGGGTTTGACCGTCACTTGACCAATCCCGTCCATCCCTGCCACTAGAGTTTGGTAACGCAAGGGCAGGGTAAAATGTTTTTCTACCTCTTCACTTCTCATAGCGAGTGGCGTCGTATCCCGAAGCAAATGTCCCTGATGCAAGACCAGGATCCGATCGGCCGTATGCTCGACTTCCTCAATGTAATGGGAAGAATAGACAATGGTCACACCTTGATCTTTTAAATCCCTAACAATCTCCCAAAAGCGTTGGCGAGTGGACGTATCCATAGCAGCCGTTGGCTCATCCAAAAACAGCAGACTGGGACGACCAATCAAGGTCAACACAAAGGATAGAAGACGCTTTTGCCCACCAGACAGCTTACTGGCCAATTGTCTCTTCTGCTCTGAACTAAAACGCAATAGATCATCGATTTCTTCCCCTGTTAAGGGGTTGGGATAAATAGAGCGAAAGAAGTTGATCAGTTCTTTCACGGTTAACTTTTGAACGATAGCATTCTCTTGAGGGAGATAAGAGACACTAGCCTTTAATCGAGGATGACCAGGAGCCTTCCCTTCTACTTCAATGCTTCCAGAAGTCGCTTTCATATCTCCCAGCAGACAATTCATCAAGGTTGTTTTCCCTGCCCCGTTTGGCCCAATCAAGGCTAAGCAGTCCCCCTGTTCAACCGAGAAAGAAAGACCTTCTAGAATCACCTTTCCTTTGATGCTTTTTTTCAAGTTCTCAACTCTAATGACACTCATGATGCTCTCCTTTCAACCAGATCTGGCCAGCTGGAATGATGACAAAGACAACCAAGGCAACTCCCCAAACCGTTTGGAAAAACCAGCTAGGAAAATGAGCAGAAAACCAACACGTCATCTGCTCAGTTAGCCAGAGGACCATACAAAAAGCAAACATCCAGCCAATTTCTAGTTTCTTATTCATTTTTCAAACTCCTTTTTGACCTCTTTAACGAGCTTCAGCCCTTCTTGAGTTGCCCAGCTCACGATGCCTATCCCCGCAAATAATTCCCAAGGGAAATGGTAATAGAGACTATCATCCTTTGAAAAGATCAAATAGACGACCATCCCAACCACTGTTAACGTAAATACTTTATAGAACCACTGTTTCATTTTTATACCTCTCGCTTTCTGACTTTATTATAGCGAAAGACAAAAAATGCCACTAGATGATTTTGTCACTGGCTCACATGACAAATGTCACTAAAAAAAGCCGAGTGACTTTACTCGACTTTTTTTGTCTTCTTACTGACCTTCTTCTTTCATGCCATGCAATTTCAAGGCCTTCACCAAGGCATCTGCCTTCATGTTTTTCAAATCATTGAGACCGGCATCTTTGAAGTAGGAAATTTGCTCGAGAGATTTGGCATCAATTTTGTTGAGGTCAATCACACTGGTTGAGAGTAATTTCTTCTCTGGTGTGACACTATACTCCAAACTAAAACCAGGAACGGTTTTTAACTTCTTGTAGTCTTCATTTTGCTCTAGCAAAGTCTGAATAGCAGCTGTCAGCTCTTCTGGAGACTTTTCTGCCGCAATTGCTCCGAGCTGTTGAGGCAGGTCTGCGGTTACTTCAATGCGAAGGTTTTCAACCTTATCTCCTTTTGAGTGAATGATATCGCGGTGCTTGGTCCCATGGATATCTCCGACCAAGGTTGTGGTTTTTTCTTCATTTTTTACTTCTTTTTTAACAGTGGAACTGCTAGATGAGCTAGCGGCTGTAGTTTTCTTTGTTTGGGATTGCGAACAACCAGTCAATACCAAAATGGCTAGCCCAAGGGTTACAAAAAATTTCTTCATTTTTATAACTCTCCTTTCACATACTAATACCAGTATAACATATCGCGTCTTTCTTGTCTAAAAACTCCATCACTCAAACCTTTTTCCACTCATTTCAACCTTTTCATTTTTTGAAAAAATTCACATACTTTTCTCCCATTTTTAACCTTCATTTCGTTTTAAATCCATGTTCTCCTTCCTCATCAAATGCAGGAAGGCTTGTCATCCTCAGGGCTTCTCTTCATTGAAAACTCTGTTTTAGGCAAACATTTATGCACATAAAAAGGTCCCTTTCGGAACCTTCTGTTCATTTATTCTACACTAAACAAGTATGGGTAAACGGGTTGGCCACCTTGGTGGATTTCCACTTCTACGTCTTCGTATTTTTCTGCGAGGCTTTGGGCCAATTCGTTTGCCATTTCCTCACTACCCTCTTCACCAACATAGATGGTCACAATTTCACTGTCTTCGTCCAACATGTGAGCGAAGGTTTCTTCCAAGGTTTCTATCATGTCTGGATTTGAAACGACGATCTTACCATCTACCATACCGAGGTTATCATTTTCGTGGATTTCAAGACCATCAATAGTGGTATCCCGAACAGCAGTCGTTACGCTACCAGAAACAACATCCGCCAATGCAGCGCTCATGCGTTCATAGTTTTCTTCGATCGACTTACTTTCATCAAAGGCAAGAAGACTGGTTAATCCTTGAGGAATTGTCTTGGTCTCTACAACTGCTGCAGGTTGATCAATCACTTCTGCTGCAGATTGAGCAGCCATCAAGATATTTTTGTTGTTTGGCAAGATAATGATGTTGCGTGCATTCAAGCCTTCAACAGCTTTGACGAAATCTTCCGTTGATGGGTTCATGGTTTGACCACCTGAGATGATGTAGTCTACGCCCTGTGCCTTGAAAATATCTGCCAAGCCATCACCTGCTGCAACAGCAATAATGGCATATTCTTTTTCTTCAACTGGTTTGGCTTGACGTTCTTCTTTTTCAACTTGCGCTTCATGTTGGTTGCGCATGTTGTCGACTTTGACCTTGACCAAGCTTCCGTACTTAAGACCTTCTTGCATGACAAGACCTGGATCTTCTGTATGGACGTGAACTTTGACAATCTCATCGTCATTCACCACTAATAAGGAATCCCCAAGGTTGTTCAAATAGTTACGGAATTCATCATAATCAAAGTCTTTAACGTAAGTTGGGCCTTGTTTCAAGGCAACCATGATTTCTGTACAGTAACCAAACTTGATGTCTTCTGTTGCCACATGTCCAGCAACTGACTTATGGTGCTCCGCATTGATCATTTCACTCATATTTGCAGGAGTGGCCACAAAGTCCTCAGAAGCACTGTATTCGCCTGTAAGAGCTGACAAGAAACCTTCATAGATGAAGACCAAACCTTGACCACCAGAGTCCACGACACCAACTTCTTTCAAGACTGGCAACATATCTGGGGTCTTAGCAAGAGCTGTTTTTGCACCTTCAAGAGCCGCACGCATGACTTCAATAGCATCGTTGGTAGATTCTGCTTTTTTCTTGGCACCAATAGCTGCTCCACGAGAAACCGTCAAAATAGTTCCTTCAACTGGCTTCATAACGGCTTTATAGGCTACTTCAACACCAGACTGGAAGGCTGCCGCAAGAGCCGCTCCGTCCAATTCATCCTTGTCTTTGACGCTTTGAGAAAAGCCACGGAACAACTGAGAAGTGATGACCCCTGAGTTCCCACGCGCTCCCATCAAGAGACCTTTTGCAAAGATCCCCGCAGCTTCTCCAACAGTTGAAGCAGAACGGTCCGATACTTCTTTGGCCCCATTTTCAATGGTCATTCCCATATTGGTTCCTGTGTCCCCGTCTGGTACAGGAAAGACGTTCAAAGAGTTTACATATTCCGCTTGTTTATTTAAGCGCGTAGCCCCCGCTTGGACCATTTCTTGAAATAAACTTGTAGTAATATTAGCCACGATTATTCTCCCACAATTTTGATATTTTGAATATAGACATTCACTGTATCCGTAGTGATTCCAAGTTGATTTTCCAAACTAAATTTCACACGTTCTTGAATATTTTTTGAGACTTCGCTAATCTTTGTTCCATAGCTCAAAACAGTGTAAACATCAACTGCGATAGCACCTGCTTCTGTTGTTTTGACAACAACACCTTTAGAAAAGTTTTCTTTCCCTAAGAGGGCTTGAAAATTATCTTTGATCGCATTTTTGCTGGCCATTCCGACCACACCAAAGATCTCAGTAGCGGCACCGCCTACAACTGTTGCGATAACCTCATCAGTCAATTCAATTTGACCGTCCTTTGTATTGATTTTTACTGTCATCATTTCTACCTCAAAAGTATTTTATATTCTATTTTACCATAAAAGAAGACAACTGTAAAAGGGTAGGGACTATTCTCCCCGCCATAACAGCTGTCTCTGAAGGAATAGAAAAGAACCTCAAGGAGGTTCTCATTTCTTTATTAAACGCGTTCTACTTTACCAGATTTCAATGCACGAGCTGAAGCCCAAACTTTTTTAGGTTTACCATCGATAAGGACAGTTACTTTTTGAAGGTTTGGTTTTACGGCACGTTTTGTTTGGTTCATCGCGTGTGAACGGTTGTTACCTGATACAGTCTTACGACCTGTGAAATAACATACTTTAGCCATTTCTGTGTTTCCTCCTATTAGATCTAATATAACGGATGTGCTAGCACCACATACCGTACTATATTACCAAAAAAAATCTCTCTTGGCAAGCTTTTGGAGAAAGTTTTTCATTTTCTATTTTAAGAAAACGAATTCGCACCGACATAGATAATTTCCAGATTTCCTAAGGAAACATCGCCCGTAATGTAGAAATCCTTGCTAGTGAGAGTACTTGGATTTTCCTGATGTTGGATGGCTGAGAGGGAATTGTCTACATTGACATGGACGCGCCAATCGCTTGGTACATAAAGACTGAGACTTCCAAGTGAAACATCCACATCAAACTGGGCAGATGGTCCTTCAATCCGGCAATTGTCAAAATAAACCGATGCTTCTCCGAGACTGACGTCTGCACTTCCATAGGTAAAGTGTTGATCATTGAGATACTTGGTTACTGTAGAAAAAGTGACATCAATATTGTTGCCATCCGCCTTGCTCATCGAACTAGTGGAAGAAGAACCGAAACGTACCTTTGTCTTCTTAGAGGGCTTGAATAAAATATTGAGTCCAATCACAGCGAGAATTGAAGAAAGGATCACCACCGAATTGGATACCGGAAGGAAATGGTATTGCCCATTGAGACAAAAGAGGGCTAAAAGTCCATAGATGAAGCCCCAACCAAAATGGCGTTTTAAGAAACTAGAGAGGGAGAGGACCGCTAACAAAGTGACCCAAGCCAAGGTCCAGATGCTGATGTCCCATTTTACAAAATAGCCCTGTAAAAGCACCAAGGCTGCTAGAAGGATCAAGAAGATACCGATTAATTTTTTTCTCATGATATTACCTCATTTCATTTAGTCGTTCTTTTAAGAGTTGGTAGTAGCGTCTGGATACATGGACCTGCTTGTGGGTTTGGTAGAAGTTGACCGTGCTGGTCCCTGAAAAAGACTTTTCCAACGAGTAGATCTGCTTTGCGTTGACAATGGTGGATTTGGAAATCCGACAAAAGGCAATGGGAAGCAACTCCTCCAATTCATAAAGCTTCTGCTTGACCTCATAGGCCTCGTCCTTGGTGTGCCCAAAAATCTTCTCCCCATCCGTCTCAAAAAAGAGGATCGATGCTACATCTAGAAAATACTCACTTCGATCCTTGTAGAAAGCTAATGGAGCGACTTTTTGTTCTAGGATTCTCTCTTGCAGCTGGGTCAACTCCGGGGTCAAGCGCGGAGCTCGAATCAAGATCTCAGGCTCGTCCATTGATGGATCCAATTCGATTCTAACTTTCATAAAACTCCTTTCCCAACGTTTTGATAGTACCATTATAACAGCTGTTGAAAACAAAACAAGGGCTTTTCAGTAAGTGGCACGTTTTCCCGACTAAGAGGTACAATTTGAGAAGTAAAGAGAGAGTGGGACAGAAATCGGTCATTCGTTAGAATTCGATTTCGTCGTCCCACCTCCGCACAGTTGAGTAGGGCTGTAAAAGCTGATGAAATCAGCGTAGTAGAGCCCACTCAACCACTGCGTCTTGCTCGACAATCCAAAAACAATTAAGAGGCTAGGACTTTTGTCCCAGCCTCCTTTCTCTATTTGTTACTATTCTTTTCTGGCAACAGAAAACTAAGACCCAGGCAAGCAAGGATACCCGCTGTGATCACTAAGCCATTTGAAACCGGCAAAAGATCGTAGATCGCGTTTGCAATCATCAGAGCAATCAAAGCACAGATAGCACTTGCCTTGTAATCCTTTTTGAAGAGATTTTCAAGAGTAAAGAAAGCAAATAAGAGAACGGGAAATAGGGGCCAGATATTCACATCAAGCTTTGGAAAGCCAACCATTCCCATTGTAACAACCGCAAGAGCAGCAAGAATAAATCCAAGTCCAAGTAATTTTTTCATCCTAACACCTCATTTTCACTATTCGGAAGGGTTCCTTCCTTTGATGATTCTATGATAGCAGAGGGAGTGAAAAGTAACAAGGACTTTTGACTAAGTGGTTAAAAGAGGCGCTTATGCGGTCAAAAAAAGGAGCGAGACAGAACGAATCGGTTATCACCATCATTCATTATCTCGCCCCTCCAAGTGGTGCTTCTAGCCATCACTATTACATCAAGCAGGTCCTTTTAATGTTCATCGAAGACTTTTATAATAATTTGGTACAAAATTTTATATAAAAAGTAATTAAACATAAAAAAGCCCGTCACAACAGGCTTTTTAATGCATCATTTGATGCCGATTGCAGGGATCGAACCTGTGACCTACGCGTTACGAGTGCGTTGCTCTACCAACTGAGCTAAATCGGCGATTACCTTCTTAGTATAGCACTCTGAGAACGGATGTCAAGCACTTTTAGTTGATCTTTTTAATCAAGTCTAGACTGTTGCAGAAAAGAGCTTATTTGAGAGACGACCTCATCCTTCTTGCTATGATAAAAATCATGAGGGGAGTCCTCATAAACAACTTGAATATTGGAGCGATTTCTAGCGAAGTCTTTCGCATAATTCTGCCACTCCAACTGACTAAAGCTAGTTCCCTCCCCATTTGAGACGAATAGGAGCACAGGGATTCTAGAATCAACAGTAAATCCGCTAACCTTATGGGCATTTTCTTTCACTGCACGAGTTTCGTTTAACATAGCCTTCGACAGCAACTGCTTGTAAGCTAAAAATCGGTATTGTCGGCGTTCACTATCGGTCAAATCATCATTTTTCAGGTAAACAGACTCTGGAAAATAACGGAGCAGACCAATCTTACTGCTCCAATAAGCCACAGTAAGCAAGGCCTGATTGTCCTTTAATTTCTCATAACTTGCTGGTAATGCCCAATCAAGACCAACCAAGGCTTTCACTTCATCAGGATACTTTTCCTGCCAAGCCAGACTTTCAAGACTAGCCATCGAATGCGAAACAATCACATAAGGTCCCGAAACTTCGGCTTGCGACAAAGCTTGACGGGTCTCAGAAAGAACCTCCATCACATCTCTGGATTGATCACTATCTTCGCTGAAACCATAGCCCGCTCGCTCTACGACGACTACTTTGTATTTTTTGGATAGGGGATCTGATAGATTTTTAAAGTCTAATATAGGCGATGCAATACCAGCACCTGAAAGAAAAACGATCGTTTCCGGCCCTTCTCCTTTGACATATACATTCATTTGATGTCCATTGACTACAACCTTCTTACCTATGGGCATGAGGAGCTTGCTTTCTTTTTGCAAACTAAGTTGGTGGAAACCAAATGTACCTCCTAGAAAAAGGATAAGAAAAACAAAAATGATCCAGCTATACTGTTTGAATTTTTTCATAGCCATATTGTACAAAAAATAGAGCCTGTAAGCAAGAGACTTAACGGCTCCCAAAAGAATGCTAGTACCCAACTTTCCAATACAAAAAAACAAGATCCACCTGGGATCTTGTTTTCCTGTTTTTTTTAAGCTTTGCCTTCTGAACCGAATACGTCGATACGTTCTTCAACAGCTGCTGTAATTGCTTCGAAACCTGGTTTCAAGAATTTACGTGGGTCGAAGAGTTTCTTCTTGTCGTATTCTGCTTCGTTTGCATCGTATTCACGTACGAATTGACGAGTAGCATTTGCAAATGCGATTTGGCATTCAGTGTTAACGTTAACTTTCGCAACACCAAGTTTGATGGCTGCTTGGATTTGATCATCAGGGATACCTGATCCACCGTGCAATACGATTGGGAATCCTGGAACAGCTTCAGTCAATTTTTGCAAGTGGTCAAGGTGAAGACCTTTCCAGTTTGCTGGGTAAGGGCCGTGGATGTTACCGATACCTGCTGCCAAGAAGTCAATTCCTGTAGCAACCATTGCTTTAGCGTCTTCGATTGGTGCCAATTCACCGTCACCGATGATACCGTCTTCTTCACCACCGATTGTACCAACTTCAGCTTCAACGGAAACGCCTTTAGCATGAGCTTTTTCAACGACGTCTTTCGCCAATTTAAGGTTTTCTTCAACTGGAAGGTGTGAACCATCAAACATGATTGAAGTGTAACCAGCTTCGATACATTCAAGAGCATCTTCATAATGACCATGGTCAAGGTGAATAGCAACTGGTACTGTGATTCCCATTGCTTCTACAAGGTTTTCGATAAGGGCTTTACATACTTTGTAACCACCCATGTATTTAGCAGCACCCATAGAAGTTTGGATAAGTACTGGAGCTTTCTTAGCTTCTGCTGCACGCAAGATAGCTTGAGTCCACTCAAGGTTGTTTGTGTTAAATCCACCAACTGCGTAACCATTATCACGAGCTGCTTGGACAAATTTTTCTGCTGAAACGATTGCCATTAGTAGTAGGCCTCCTCTAATTTTTTGTGGTTAAACCACTTACATTGTTTATTTTATCACTTTTACGCTAAAATTGCTAGTCTTTCCATTAGCTTTACGTGATTTCTTCTGATAAATGAGGAGAAACCCTCTCCCTCCTACCTTTTCAAAAAGCAAAAAAGGGAGCTAACCCCCTTTCAATCCTTCTCTTTGAAATTTTTTAATGAGACTAGAAAGCCAATCCCGCAAATCACAAGGGATACCGCTGCAACCCATTGTGAATAGAAATAAGCATCAAATAACTGACTGTCGGTAAATAGTTTTCCAAGAAGCCCGTTTACCAATCCTTCAAGAAACGGAAAGCTCTCGTACATAGCAAGTATTGCCGCAAGAAAGAGAATACAGCCTGCCATCAAGAAAAGATTGGGAATCCACTTTTTAATCCTTTTCTCTTTCCTGAGCAAATACTTAGAAGCAATCGCTGCTAGAAAAACGAGGACGTTCCATATGTTTAAGGCGATAAAATATCTAAAAGTATCCTTGTATGCGCCTATCGCCATAGCTAAAATCATAATAGGACCGAAAAAATTAATGGCACTTCCCAATAGTGCAAAGAGGCCATCGGCCAAAATCAGATACTTCTTCTTCATGTTTATACCACCTCTCCCACCTATTCTACCACAAAGGTTTCGAGAAACAAAAAAGATAGCCGAAGCTATCTTCATCCGATGCGGAGAGAGGGACTTGAACCCTCACGACCTAAAGCGGTCACAGGATCCTTAGTCCTGCGCGTCTGCCAATTCCGCCATCCCCGCTATTGAGTACCTTATTAGTATATCAATCATCGAGATGTTTGTCAAGATTTTTTTCAAACTTTTTTCAGGGTTTGCCATCTCTTTCAATGAAAAGAGGCCAGGTGACGAAACCTAACCTCTTCTTCTTACTTACTATCGTGGTTTTCGACAGCTGCGGTCACAAAGGCTGTGTAAAGACCTTCTGGACGGTTTGGACGGCTTGACAATTCTGGGTGGTATTGGCAAGCCACAAAGAATTTATTTTCTGGAATTTCAACGATTTCGACCAAACGGTTGTCTGGAGAAACACCTGAAAAGACCAGTCCTGCTTCTTCGAATTGTTCACGAAAAGCATTGTTAAACTCATAACGGTGACGGTGGCGACGTTGCACCACTTCTTGATTGTCATAGGCTGCTGCTGCTTTTGATCCTCGCTTGAGTTTTGATGGGTAGAGCCCTAAACGAAGGGTCCCTCCCATATCTTCTACATCGATTTGATCGCGCATGATATCGATCACTGGATACTTGGTTTCTGGGTCCAATTCTGCTGAGTTAGCTCCTTCTAGTCCCAAAACATCACGTGCAAACTCGACACAGGTCAACTGCATACCAAGGCAAACTCCCAGCATTGGTACATCATTTTCACGCGCATACTTGATGGCCTGAATCTTGCCTTCTGTGCCCCGTTGGCCGAAACCACCTGGCACGATGATTCCATCAGCTCCGTCAAGGAGTTCAGCTACATTTTCAGCTGTCACATCATTGGCATTCACCCAGTCGATTTTGACTTCAGCATCATTGGCATATCCAGAGTGTTTCAAAGCCTCTACAACTGAGATGTAGGCATCTTGCAATTCTACGTATTTGCCCACCAAGGCAATCTTGACCTGTTTCTTGAGGCTCATGACCTTATCGACCATAGCAGACCATTCCGTCATATCTGCTTGTGGGACATCCAATTTCAAATGATCACACACGATTTGGTCCATATTTTGCGCTTGCAAATTCAATGGAATTTGGTACAAATGCTGCACATCAAGAGACTCGATAACGGCTTCTGGAGCTACGTCACAGAATTGAGCCAACTTGTTCTTGATCCCTTGCCCGACAGGCTTTTCGGTACGGATGACCAACATATTCGGCTGGATTCCAAGCCCACGCAATTCTTTCACAGAGTGTTGAGTTGGTTTGGTTTTCATTTCACCCGCAGCCTTCAAGTAAGGAAGGAGAGTGGTATGGATATACATGACATTTTCAGCGCCGACATCCGCCTTCATTTGGCGAAGCGCTTCAAGGAATGGAAGCGACTCGATATCCCCAACGGTACCACCAACTTCTGTGATGATGACATCTGAATCGGTCGTCGTCGCTGCTCGTTTGATCTTTTCTTTCAAAGCATCTGTAATATGAGGAATCACCTGTACAGTAGCGCCCAAGTATTCCCCATGGCGTTCCTTACGAAGAACCTCGCTATAGATTTTTCCTGTTGTGACGTTTGAGTATTTATTAAGGTTGATATCGATAAAGCGTTCATAGTGACCAAGGTCTAAGTCTGTCTCAGCACCATCGTCGGTGACAAAAACTTCCCCGTGTTGGTAAGGGCTCATCGTCCCTGGGTCGATATTGATATAAGGGTCAAATTTTTGGATGGTCACTTTCAATCCACGATTCTTAAGCAAACGACCAAGACTCGCTGCAACGATTCCTTTTCCGATGGATGATACGACACCACCTGTGACAAAAATATACTTTGTTGACATATGCTTTCCTCTTCTTCTAATGTTGTAGAGGCTATTGCTCTTTGCAGAAAAACAAAAATAGCTCCCTAATCCATAGGGAGCTCCGACCTCAAAATGAGGTGCCCGAACAATATCTTACCGCAAATGCTCCACTTTGTCAAATTGAAAATTTCATGAAAATGATTCCTGCCGTTTACACGACTTTTTCCACTCCATTTCGTGTGACAAGAAATTTCTCAAATTGAAGATCAGGCATGCAGGAAGCAAGATCCTTGTGGATTCGCTCCAGTGCTTCTAAACGCATCTCTACTGTGGTCTCTTGATTTCCTTGGATGACAAAGAGAGCGTTTTTTGTTGTTTCCTCAAATTTGTAAAGGTCGCTATCCCGCACATCCAACCAAGCTAGAACCCCTTTTTGATCTCTGTAGACGGGGTCTGTCGGCGCTACATGCTTTTCGCTAGAAAGGATAGGTAAGAAGAGATCTTCTCTTTGACTGATCGTAAATTCTATCGGACCTTCAATCTTATCCAGATCGTGTCCTCCAATAGCGAGAAAAGATTTCAGACATTCAACATTATAAATGTCAATGATACTGTTGATCTGAGGCAGAGAACCTCGATGCTGGATGTTTCGGATGAGGGCAAGAATTGTTGGCGGATTTTTCTTGACACTGCGCCCTACCTTTTGCAACAAATCCGTATAGCCTGTAACAACCGCTGATTCTGCAACTTCTTCCACCTCACACTGGAGCGCCCATTGTTCCATCGCTTGCTTTTTTTCAAGAAAAGCGATAGGTAAAACAGCTTGAGGATCCACATGTTTAGCTATGCCGACCACAACCGTGTCAATACCGGCATCTACTAAACTGTCATCTAAACGAAAGTCCATTTGAAACACCTCCTATTTGGGAAATACTTACATGTTCATTATACTCTAACTTGCCACCGTTTTCAATGCAAACAAAAAGGAAGTGGACAGAACGAATGATGACTAAAAATCGTTCCTTGTCCCACCCCCGCAAGGCTCCAACAGTCTGGGAGACTGTTGGAGGTTGCAGATAAAGGAAACATAGTTTCCGTCACCATAGGTCATTTTTGGAGCTTAAAAGGCGAACAAAGACTTAGGAAACTTGCTCGCAAGTTCTATCCACCAGAGGCTGGGACAAAAGAAAGTCCTAGCCTCTTAATTGTTTTTGGATTGTCGAGCAAGACGCAGTGGTTGAGTGGGCTCTACTACGCTGATTTCATCAGCTTTTACAGCCCTACTCAACTGTGCGGAGGTGGGACGACGAAATCGAATTCTAACGAATGACCGATTTCTGTCCCACTCTCAATCAACTACTGCGTCTTGCAGTTCTATCTATCATAGATAAGAGGCTGGACACTTTACGCCCAGCCTCTTATGTTTTATTCTTCTTCGTCGTCAGATTCTTCTTCTTCGTCGTCTTCTTCGCTCAATTCAACTTCTTCGCCCAAATCATCTGGTACGATTTCATTGATTTCAGCATCGTAAGCTTCGACTTCACTCTTTTCATCATCTGGATTTTCTTCGTCATATGAAAGAGCAGGATCTGCTTCGTAAACTTCTTCGTCTTCTGGATCGTCGTCGTTGTAATCGATCGCATCTTCGTCTCCATCCATGAAGGCATTAACACGTTTTTTCTTGCGTTTCTTAGGTGTTTCGTCTTCATCTGTTTCTTCAAGAGCAATGATTTCTTCATCAACTTCATCGATGGCATACCACGAACGAAGACCCCATTTGTTATCTCCAAGCGGGATAAAGCTTCCATCCACATTCAACTCAGTGTAGAACAATGGAAGAGCTTCGCGGATCTCGCTGTTTGATTTTTCAAGATAGTTTTGAATTTCATTTACAAGATCACTAAAGTACATTTCATGGTCACGTCCACGCAATTCCAAGATCGCACGCGCCACTTCAATCATAGAAAGTTCACTTTTTTCTTGTCCAGCAAATACTTCTAATTCCAAGGGTAGATCTCCTTATGTTTCATTTCCTAAATGGAGAGGAATCCGGTCTCACACCTCATCCTATCCTCACTGATAGACGAAAAGCCTCTATCAGGCATTTTATCGTTACACTCTATTGTACGATAAATTTCCCCTTTCGTCAAAGGAAAATTCCAGGATTCTCCAGGAAATCAGAAATCAAAAAAGAAGAGCCTCGCGACTCTTCTCCTTGTTCTAAATTATTTTACTTTTGCTGAGCTTGTAATCACGTTCACAGCTTTCTTCACAGTGATGTCATGTTTCAACATTTCTGGTGAAAGAAGGTTACGAACTTGTGCAACTTCCATATGGTAGTCGCTTGCCAATTGTTCGATTTCAGCATTGATTTCTTCTTCAGTTGCTTCAAAGCCTTCTGCTTTCGCTACTGCTTCAACCACAAGGTTTGTCTTGGTACGGCTTTCAGCTTCAGCTTCGTATTGTTTATGAAGATCTTCTTGAGTTGTACCAGTGATTTGGAAGTACATGTCAGGTGAGATTCCTTGGCGTTGCATGTTTCCAAGGAATTCATTTACTGAGCGATGAACTTCTTCATGAATCATTTCTTCTGGAAGTTCTACGATTTCAGCATTTTCAACTGCTTTATCGATCGCTGCTGCTTCGACAGCATCTTTGTATGCTTCTTCTTTTGCTTCAGCTAATTCTTTGCGGTATTTTTCTTTCAATTCAGCAAGTGTTTCAACTTCTTCATCGATGTCTTTTGCCAATTCGTCGTCAAGAGCTGGCACTTCTTTTGATTTCACTTCGTGGATCGTTGTTACAAATTTTGCTTCTTTACCTGCAAGGTCAGCAGCTTGGTAATCTTCTGGGAAGGTTACGACAACATCAACTGTTTCACCAGCAGAGTGTCCTACCAATTGCTCTTCATATCCTGGGATGAATTGACCTGAACCAAGTCCAAGTGAGAAGTTATCTCCTTTACCACCGTCGAATTCAACACCATCAATTGTACCAACGAAGTCGATCACTACTGTATCCCCTTCAGCAGCAGCGCCTTCTTTAACGACCAATTCAGCCAAGTTGTTGCGTTCGCGTTCGATACGAGCATCTACATCAGCGTCTGTGACTTCTTTAGAAACTTCTACTGAAACTTCAAGGTCTTTGTAAGCACCCAATTTAACTTCAGGTTTTGTCACAACAGCTGCTGTCAATGTCCAGTCTTGACCTTTTTCCATAGAAACAACGTCAAATGTTGGTTGAGCAACGACTTCAAGACCTGCTTCTTTCACAGCTGCTTCATAAGCTGCAGGAAGAACATCATTCAAAGCATCTTGGTAAAGAGCTTCTTCACCAAAACGTTGGTTGAAGATTGGACGAGGAATATGACCTTTACGGAATCCAGGTACGTTCAAAGTTTTCTTAACAGATTCAAACACACGGTCCAAAGCTGGTTTGATTTGTTCTTGACTGATTGTGAAAGTCAATACACCATGGTTTGTTTCTTTGTTTTCAAATGATACAGACATTCTGTCTCTCCTTAAAATAATATAGTCATTCTCTATAATTTTACCATAAAAGTTTGAAAAAGCAAGTTTTAAAACGGATTTACATCTCTTTTAGTTCAAAAAAACTAGCTCCTGAAAGCTAGTTGATATTATGCTTTTCGGATCGGGTCTTCCTGGTATCGTGCTCGGGATCCACCGATCAATTTTGGCCGACTGGCCAGGGCTGTGACATGGGCACCGCCTAGTTCACGCAAGATAGGACGAATCGGAACTTGGACATGTTTGACATGCATCCCCACCGAGGTATCTCCGATGTCTAACCCGGCTTGGGCTGTGATAAATTCTACTTCAACAGGATCCTTAAAATACTTGAAAGCAGCGAGTTGTCCAGCACCTCCTGCATGGAGACTCGGAAGGACATTGACGATTTCTAGCTCCTTCTTGTCTGCCAATTCTCTTTCAACCACTAAGGCACGATTAAGATGCTCACATCCTTGTACTGCCAGATAAACCCCTCTTGGATTCAACTCATCTAGTAAGGTTTTGACAATAGCTTCGGCAATGTCAATGTTTGAAGCCTTTCCAATTTGCCCTCCTGCAACTTCACTTGAAGACATCCCGAGAACTAGAATCTGTCCCTGATGAAGACGGTTTTTTGCTAAAACATCTATCAGGATTTCTTTTGTATCCTTCTTCAGTTGCTCCAAATCCATGAATTAGTTTCCTTTCTTTTGGAAGGCATAATAGACCACATAGCCTAAAGCCATTCCGACAAAGTTTTGAGCAAGGTTATTTGGAATATCCGAGATAGCAGCTCCCCAGCCATTGCCTAAAAAGAGAGCAGAAGCGAGTGCGTAACTGCCTACCATGACGACTGTCGCAAGAAGCAAGCCTAGGTAACGAGCTTTTCCCTTGAAGCCAGCGAAATAGCCTTGTCCCCCGTGAAAGAGGAGACTAAAGAACATCCACTGAGGATAGCCTGAAATGAGGTCGAGTAGGAAGGCTCCGACACCACCTACAATCGCACCTTCCTTGCGTCCAAAATAGAAGGCTGTGAAATACACTCCAAGATCTAACAGGGTGACAATCCCTGTGGGAGTTGGGAGTTTGGTATAGTAGCCAAGCACAACTGTCAAGGCTGTCAAAATGGAAAGGCGGGCAATGAGTTGAGTTCGATTAGATGTCATATTGTACTACTCCATACTGGTCTGAATGTTGGATTGCTTTGAAGACAAAGTCTTTAGAAGCTTTCACAGCTTCAAGTGGAGATTTCCCTTGAACCAATTGACTAGAAATACTAGATGCAAAAGTACAGCCAGCCCCTGTATTGTTCTTTTCTAAAACAGGTTCTTCGATCACGGTGAAATCTGTGCCATCATAAAAGACATCGATGGCTTTTTCTTTATTGAGACGATTGCCCCCTTTGACCACGACAGTTGGAGCACCTAATTCATGGAGTTTGCGAGCAGCAGCTTTCATATCATCGAGCGATTGAATCTGACTTTGGGTCAAGATTTCAGCTTCTGGTAGGTTTGGCGTAATGATGGTCACATAAGGGAAGAACTTGATCAATTCGTCTCGAAGAGCTGAAACTTCCACATCGTGGCTTTCCTTGCAGACCAAGACAGGATCGAGCACTACTGGGATATCTGCATGAGCTTTGACATAGTCCAAAGCTAGGTCTGCCACTTGAACATTTGGCAAAAGGCCGAGTTTAATAGCAGAGAAAGGAACCTCTTTGAGAGAACCCAGTTGTTGAGCGAAAGTAGTTGGATCCACCGGAATCACTTCAAAACCATGCTCAGTCATAGCTGTCAAACAGGTCACCGCCACAAAGCCATGTTGTTTGTTGGTTGTATAGGTTGCAAGGTCCGCATGAAGACCTCCCCCACTAAAAATATCATTTCCTGAAATTGCGAGAATTAATTCATTACTCATAGCGTATCTCCTTCAAATATAAGCCATTGGGCGCTGCTGTTGGACCTGCGAGAGTGCGGTCCTTCTTTTCCAAAATCAGATCGATCTGCTCGATCGGCATCCGATCATTTCCGATCTTTAGCAAAGTTCCCACCATATTGCGGATTTGCTTGTAGAGAAAGCCATTCCCCGAAAAGGTAAAGAGCAGGCGATAATGACTGGCATCCTCAACCAAGCGAGCCTCTGTAATCGTGCGAACCTTATCCTCCACGCTGGTTCCCGAAGCTGTAAAACCAGTGAAGTCATGAGTCCCTTCCAATTTTTTGATAGCCACTTGCATCTTGTCTACATCCAACGGATAAGGGTAGTGGGTTGCATAATGGCGCATCATGGGGTTCTTGGGACGACCATAATCCACGATAAATTCATAGGTCTTGCTGTGCTTGTTGTAGCGTGAGTGAAAGTTATCTGAAACTGTCTCAACACGAATCACATCGATATCCTCAGGTGTTTGGGTATCCAGGGCAAAGCGGAGCTTCTCCTCATCCCGCGCTTGAGGGAGATCAAAATGGATGACCTGACCAAGAGCATGGACACCTGAATCCGTTCGGCCGGCACCATGAACGGTGACAGGCTTTCCTTGATTGAGACGCGTCAAGGTCTTTTCGATTTCTTCTTGCACACTCCGAGCATGCGGTTGGCGTTGAAACCCTGCAAACAAGGTCCCGTCATATGAAATGGTTGCTTTGTATCGTGTCATGGTTTTATTTTAACAGGATATAGAAGGTGTTACAAGAGTGGAAAAACCAAACTGTCCGGGTACAGTTTGTGAAAAAAATGAGGCTGGGACAAAAGTCCTAGCCTCTCAATTGTTTTTGGATTGTCGAGCAAGACGCAGTGGTTGAGTGGGCTCTACTACGCTGATTTCATCAGCTTTTACAGCCCTACTCAACTGTGTGGAGGTGAGACGACGAAATCGAATTCTAACGAATGACCGATTTCTGTCCCACTCTCACATTGTTTATAAGTCGTCCAAGGCATCTTTCATCTTATCAAAGAAGCCTTTTTTCTTTGGATTCACCTTGATCTCGCCAGCTTCCGCAAATGCACGAAGAGCTTCTTTTTGCTTGTCATTTAAACCAGTCGGGGTAACGACATTGACTGATACATACTGGTCTCCCATGGCACCACCACGAAGACTAGGTGCTCCTTTTCCACGGAGGCGGAATTTCTTACCGGTTTGGGTTCCTTCAGGAATCACCAAATCGACGTCTCCATGCACGGTTGGCACATGAACCGTATCTCCAAGTGCTGCTTGGACAAAGTTCAAATCTAACTTGTAGTAGATGGTTGAACCATCCCGTTCAAACTGATTACTTGGCTCTACACTGACAACGACATACAAATCACCATAAGGTCCACCATTAAAGCCTGCTTCTCCTTGACCCGCTAAGCGGATTTGTTGACCTGTTTCAACTCCTGCAGGAATCTTGACGTTCACGCTATGGGCTTGTTTTTCATGACCAGTACCTCGACAAGTGGTACAAGGGTCCTTGATTTCTTGACCACGACCATGACAGACATCACAGGTCACTTGACGGCGCATCATCCCAAGAGGGGTTTGCGTATCCACATTGATGACACCAGAACCATGACAGCGACCACAAGTCACCGGACTCGTCCCTGGTTTTGCCCCAGAGCCATGACAAGTATGACAACTGGATTCTCGATTGTACTTCACTTCTTTTTCAACACCAAAAATCGCTTCTTCAAACTTGAGATTGACGCGGTATTGGAGGTCATCCCCTTGACGAGGTGCATTTGGATTACGACTTGCACCGCCTCCAAAGAAGCTAGAGAAGATGTCTTCAAAGCCACCAAAACCAGCGCCATCAAAGCCACCAAAGCCACCAGCTCCACCACCGAAGCCACCATTGGCACCTGCAGCACCATATTGGTCATAAGCAGCTCGTTTTTGCTCGTCACTTAAAGTCTCATAAGCTTCTTGAACTTCCTTGTACTTTTCCTCAGCACCAGGCTCCTTGTTGATATCTGGGTGATATTTTTTAGATAATTTCCGATAGGCTTTCTTAATCTCATCTTGAGAAGCATTCTTTGAAACGCCCAAACGGTCATAAAATTCAGTATTGTTCATTTAAGATACCAAGACCGTAAAATTCGACTGAAAAATAGGAAATCTGACGCAGGAGCGATGCTCCTAGACAGATTTATCTTTTTTCCGAGAATTTAGGTCGGGTTCAATTCCTTTCTTTTATATTAAATCAGAATTTTTGGGAACCCGTGTTCAGTTGAGAACACTCTTTGTTCCTTTCTTTTATATTGCGAATCAAACCTCGATTTAGGTCGGGGTCGATTCCTTTCTTTCACATTGAGGAAGAAACCTCAGAGCTCGAGTTCAATCCCCCGAACGCTCTTTGTTCCTTTCTTTTATCGTTTCAAAACGGACCCAAAATATTGGTATCGTTTCTTTTTTACCGAAAAACAGAGGCTGGGTTGCAACCTCTGGATTTCTTTTTATCATTTACTAGTAAGGCTGAATTGAGTTTCAGCTTAAATCGAGCACGCCCTAACCTCTTGGTGAAACAGACAAATCTTTCTAGAAACTAAAGTTTCTGCGTCAGATTTCCTATTTTCACTGTGAGGTTTTAACGGGCTTTGCATCTTATTTTTCCGTAAACTCTCCGTCTACGACGTCATCGCCGCCTGCGTTTCCTGTTGCTTGGGTGCCTTCTGCTCCTGCTTGAGCTTGTTGTGCTGCTGCGGCTTGTTCGTAGAGTTTAACGGCAAGAGCTTGAGCTTTTTCGTTAAGAGCTTCCAATTTAGCCTTCATGTCATCAAGATTGCCTGATTCTTGAGCTTTCTTAAGGTCATCCAATCCTGCTTGAGCAGCATCGCGTTCAGCATCGAAGCCTTTGCCTTCAGTTTCTTTGATTGTCTTTTCAGTCGCAAAGATCGCTTGGTCTACTTCGTTACGAAGGTCTACTTCTTCTTTACGTTTCTTATCTGCTTCGGCATTTGCTTCGGCATCTTTCATCATTTTTTCAATTTCTTCATCTGTCAAACCTGAGTTTGATTGGATAACGATTGTTTGTTCTTTTTGAGTTCCAAGATCTTTGGCTTTAACAGATACGATACCGTTCTTATCGATGTCAAATGTTACTTCGATTTGTGGAATACCACGAGGTGCAGCTGGGATATCTGTCAATTGGAAACGTCCAAGAGTCTTGTTATCTGCTGCCATTGGGCGTTCCCCTTGAAGAACGTGGATATCAACGGCTGGTTGGTTGTCTGCTGCAGTTGAGAAGACTTGTGATTTAGATGTTGGAATTGTAGTGTTACGGTCGATGAGTTTTGTAAATACTCCACCCATTGTTTCAATACCAAGTGACAATGGAGTTACGTCAAGAAGGACAACGTCTTTGACATCACCAGTGATGACACCACCTTGGATTGCAGCACCCATAGCAACCACTTCATCAGGGTTCACTGATTTGTTTGGTTCTTTACCAGTTTCAGCCTTAACAGCTTCTACAACAGCTGGGATACGAGTTGAACCACCAACAAGGATGACTTCATCAATTTCTGACAAGCTCAAACCTGCATCTGAAAGGGCTTGGCGAACTGGAGTTTTTGTACGATCTACGAGTTCACGAGTCAAATCGTCGAATTTAGCACGAGTCAAGGTCATTTCTAAGTGAAGAGGTCCGGCTGCACCAGCAGTAATGAATGGCAAGCTGATTTGAGTTGAAGTGACACCAGAAAGGTCTTTCTTAGCTTTTTCAGCTGCATCTTTCAAACGTTGAAGCGCCATCTTGTCTGTTGACAAGTCGATACCATTTTCTTTCTTAAATTCTTCAACCATGTAATCGATAATTTTTTGGTCAAAGTTATCACCACCGAGTTTGTTATCCCCTGCAGTTGCCAATACGTCAAAGACACCATCACCCAATTCAAGAATAGATACGTCGAATGTACCACCACCAAGGTCGAATACCAAGATTTTTTCTTCTTTGTCTGTCTTGTCCAAACCGTAAGCAAGGGCTGCTGCAGTTGGTTCGTTGACGATCCGTTCTACTTCAAGACCAGCGATTTTACCAGCGTCTTTTGTTGCTTGACGTTGAGCATCATTGAAGTAAGCAGGAACTGTGATAACAGCTTTGGTTACTTTTTCACCAAGGTAATCTTCAGCGTAACCTTTCAAGTATTGAAGAATCATAGCTGAGATTTCTTGTGGTGTGTATTCTTTACCATTAGCAGAAACTTTTTCAGAAGTCCCCATCTTAGATTTGATAGAGATGACTGTATCTGGATTTGTGACTGCTTGACGTTTTGCAGCGTCACCAACGATGATTTCACCATTTTTGAAGGATACTACAGATGGAGTTGTGCGGTTACCTTCTGGATTTGCGATAATTTTTGATTCAGTTCCTTCAAGAACTGCTACTGCTGAGTTTGTTGTACCTAAGTCAATACCGATAATTTTGCTCATTATTTTTTCCTCTTTTTATTTTTATTTTCTTTTTGATACTTCCCTTAAGTGGTGGGGACGTAAGCAACTCCCTTCGGGATTTCATCACTAATTTTTGAGCCTATTGTCTCAAAAATCCACCTGTTTCAGTAGCTTTTGCTACTGAAACTTTCACCACGGCGGGAAATATCTTCCTTGCAAGCCTCCGGCTTGCGTCTTATCTTTCTTTCATAGTTTATTGTCGTTTCGGACAAGTTTTCTATTATGTAAATTGCGACACGAGAAGTCGAAATCGATTTTATTTCGACGACGAGTTAGTAAGAAGGCTAGGCAAACGTCCTAGCGATTGCCGTTTTCTGACGAGTTGCTTTAGCTACCGTCAGAATTGCCTAATTATACACTACTACCATGGCTGGGCGTAGGATGCGGTCATGGAGTTTGTAGCCTTTTTGGAAGACTTGTGCGATGGTGTCTGCCGGATGCTCGTCATCTGCAGGCATGGTTTGAATGGCCATATGGTAGTTGTGGTCAAAATCACCATCTGCTGCGATCTCTTCGATGCCTTCATCTTTTAAGGCATGTACCAAACTCTCTTGGACCATTTCCAAGCCCTTCTTCACATCATCTGTCAATCCTTCAACGGCAAGAGCACGTTCAAGGTTATCCAATGATGGCAAAATAGCTTTTGCCAAATCTTGGCTCCGGTATTTTTGTAAGAGTTGGCGTTCTTCGTTGGCCCGACGCTGGATATTTTGCATTTCTGCGTGAGCACGAAGGTATTTGTTTTCAAATTCATCTGCACGCGCTTGTGCTTCTTCCAATTCAGAAGGTTGCTTTTCTTCTTCGACAGTTTCTGTCGTCTCTACAACTTCCTCATCTTTCACGTCTTCTTTTTTGATTTCTTCTGTCAAGGCATACACCCCTTTCATTTGGTCTTAATTTACTTCATAATGGTTGCTGTTGAGGTAACGGTAGTAATCCGTCAACTTCATGACGAGGACTCGTCCGATAACATTGACGAGACTCACAACACGTCGGTAGTCCATCTCAACAGGACCGATCACATGCATCAGTGCGACTCCTCGATAAGGAATTAGGAACTTGTGGCTAATGACGGTTACATTTTTCAAGGCTGGATCTTTTGATTCTGCCACCAATACCTGAGTCAGTTGGTCTTCCGGAATCCCCGCTCTCAACTCGAGGGCTACGTGTTGGGAATTATCCAAGAACTGATAGGTTGAGAGATCGGCATAGCTTAACGATGAAACCTTTCCTTCAACGAAGACCAGCTCTTTAAATAATTGTGAGAAGATGTAATCAAAGAGATCCAATACATTGTCTGTCGTCTTGAAATAACGCTGTACGATCTGTGGAATCTCTGTTCGCAAGCGGTAGTGAATATCCAGGACCGTATTGCCAACAAAGCGTTCTCTCACCAACTGATGGAAGATTTCCAGATCAGTGGTCAAGAAATTCTTTGGAATGGCAAACTGAACGGTTACCGGCTTTGATTCATCTAAGGTCAAGACTGCTAGGGCATCATGACTCGATAATGGTACGATATCAAAACCTGTCAGACGCTGTCTGGTAGGCTCAACATCTTGGATCACGGCAGTGTAACCCGTCATCTGGGCTAACAACTTCGCGGTGGCATCCAGGATATCCTCTAACCGAAAGGCTTCAAAATCAAAGCCTTTCACCACTTGGTAGATGTCTTGCTCATCAATCAGCTCCAAATTGAGCGAGTTCTGAACAAAATATTGAAAACCTGCTCGGCTGGGCATCCGACCGCTAGACGTATGGGCCTTTTCTAGTAAACCTTGTTTTTCGAGAGCAGCCATGTCGTTACGAATCGTCGCACTACTGGATTGAATGATATCCTGAAGAGCTTTAGAACCAACAGGTTCGTGGGTCTTGGTAAACATATCGATGACAAGATTTAAAATCTCATTTTGACGTTTTGTAACCATGACCTCACCTCTCTTTCATATTTAGCACTCGATACACTCAAGTGCTAAACCATGATTCTATTATACACCCATCCAGAAGAAAGTCAAGAGAAAAAACCAAAAAATTAGCACTCTTTTTAAAAGAGTGCTAAAAATCATTCTTCAGACCTAGAAAGGGCCATTTCTTGCTACTTACCGTCTTTTTTTAAAAGTTGGATGTATTCTTCTAAGACCAGATTGCGGGCCTGCATATAGCGAGCGGACTCCACTCCAACATAACGGAAATGCCAATTTTCAAAATTCACACCCGTAATGTTGCTCTTGCCATCTGGATAGCGAAGGACAAAGCCATATTGCGGTGCAATCGCAGCAAGCTGTAGACCTAACTCATCGCTTTGCCCCGCCTCTACACTCATATCAATCGCAAGTCCTGTCTGGTGCTCACTAGCACCTGGAACCTGTACTTGGGTTTGCACTTGTTTTTCGGCTTCTTCTTGCGAAAGACCGTTAGCTTTCAACTGATTGACACGTTCATTATAGAGTTTGGTTTGATCAGCCACGCTACGATAACCGGATATCAAGGTCTCTTGTGGTGCGATTTTTCGAGCAGCTTCTAAAAATTGTCGGGTTGGATCCACAATCCGACTATCCACTTTGATAGCATCGACGTCTGTCAACTGTGGGTTCAGCTCAGGCTTGACATTTTCACGATTGACCAAGATCAACTGCCAATCTTTTGTCGAGACAGCTGGTAGATCGGATCGTTTTTTCTTGGTTGAAGATGGAGTCGTTACAGCTCCTTTTTTAGGCTTCCAAAACACAAGCCCTGAAAAGAGGCTTGGATTAGCCATATAGGCACCAATTCCTGCTCCAATAACCACCAAGAGAAGCAGACTCACTAAGTAAGGCCACCATTTCTTGCGCTTTTTTCGTGCTCGCTTGAACTTCTTACTCATGCCCCTCCTCTAGGACCTGCGCACCTACCTGACGATAGGAGAGATCGCCAACTTTTTTGATGGTGAAGGTCCCCTCTTCATATTCCACGACCGTGACACTTCCATTGTCAAGAACCAATTCCTCTACAGCTTTTGGATCAATCAAGTAAATTAGGGTCGTAATCGTCATACCGTGGCTGACCACAATGGCATTGCCACCGCCTGCTGCTTCTAATTCCTTGGCAATTGCTTCAAAGCCTTCTTTGATCCGTTTGCTCAATTTTTCCCAGGATTCTGCCCAGCCTGTAGTGTCCACTTCAACAATGCCTTCAGCCATTTCCATTAGACTTAGTTTTCTAAAATCATCAATTTGAAAAACCCGAGGGAGAACACCAAAAAAGAGGTCTCCATCATAAGCACCATCAAAGCTACCAAAGCACCACTCACGGATACGCTTATCATAGCGATAAGGGATCTTACCGGCCAGGCCCATCTCGTCAAGGATGATGCCCATACTCTGAATCGCACGACCAGAGTCACTCGAAACAGCTTGATCAAAGTCAAGTCCAGCCTTTTTCAGGCCAATTCCTAGTTCTTGAATGCCCCGTTCTCCTTCTTGTGTCAGGGGTGTATCCGACCACCCTTGGGCACGCCCCAAGGTATTAAACATAGTTTTTCCATGTCGGGCAATGTATAATCTGGTTTTTGTCATTGTATTCCTCCGTACTTGTCCACTTTATTATATCATGTTTTCCTATCAGACAGAAGGAAAGCTCTTACATTTTTTATCTATACAGCATCCCGCCATGAAAAATAGCCTTTTTCTGATCGTTTAGTCTTTCTGTATGGCTTCACCTATTTGTCGATAACTTGCATCTCCGATTGAGCGGACTGTAAATTGGCCATCTTCATATTCTAAGAGACTGACACTTCCGTTTGGTAGTGGCAGATTCAGATTGGCTTTTGCCTGCAACAAACAAATGAGGGTCTGAATCGTCCAGCTATGACTGACCACCAGGGCATTTCCACCCCCTTGCTCTTCTACTGCTTTGGCAATTGCGGTAAAACCTTCTAAAATTCGGTGGCTGACTGCTTCCCAAGTTTCAGCCCAGCCAGCTGTATCGACTTGGTAGATGCCATTGACCAAATCTTCTAGGGAGAGGTCTTTATAATTGGTGATATGATACAAGCGCGGAATCACTCCATGAAAAAGCTCGCTTCCATAGGCTCCGTCAAAACTTCCAAAACACCATTCACGGATCCTCTTTTCAAATTGATGGGGAATCTGATCTTTTAACCCCAACTCGTCTAGAATAATCCCCATGGTCTGAATGGCCCGCCCAGAATCACTGGAATAAGCGTGATTAAAGTCCAAACCAGATTCACGCAAGCCGATCCCTAAAGCTTTAATCCCTCGCTCTCCTTCTGGTGTTAATGGGGTATCAGACCACCCTTGGGCTCGCCCCATAGTATTAAACATGGTTTTTCCATGACGGATAACATATAAATTTGTCTTAGCCATTCTGATCTCCTTTGTACAATGAAAAAAGTCTGGAGTTTCCTCTTCACAGACCTTTTCATTCTTCTATCTATTATACTAAATTTCTTTTAGTTTTTAAAGCTATGCACAGGTGCTGGAATTTGACCGCCACGGGCAATAAAGTCAGCTGATGAGGCCTTGTTCACCTTCATTACCGGAGCATAACCAAGCAGTCCACCCAATTCCAACATATCGCCTTCTTTTCCATAAGGAATGATACGAACTGCTGTTGTCTTTTGGTTAATGACCCCGATGGCTGCTTCGTCGGCAATCATGGCCGCAATGGTCGTAGCTGGAGTATCAGCTGGGATGGCAATCATATCCAGACCGACGGAGCAGATGGCCGTCATGGCTTCCAATTTTTCCAGGTTAATATGACCCGATTGAACCGCCGCAATCATCCCCTCATCTTCTGAGACCGGAATGAAGGCACCTGATAGCCCACCGACTTGGTTACAAGCCATGATGCCGCCTTTTTTCACTTGGTCATTGAGCAAAGCGAGCGCTGCGGTAGTTCCATGGGTTCCGACTACTTCAAGCCCCATGGCTTCAAGGACACGGGCAACCGAATCCCCAACAGCTGGTGTTGGCGCGAGAGACAAGTCGACGATCCCAAACTCAACCCCGAGACGTTCACTAGCCATTTGACCGACTAATTGGCCGACACGGGTAATCTTGAAGGCTGTCTTCTTGACGGTTTCAGCCAAGACATCAAAGCTTGCACCTGGAACTTTTTCAATGGCCCGTTGGACGACACCGGGTCCGGAAACCCCAACGTTGATGACAACATCCGCTTCACCAACACCGTGGAAGGCACCCGCCATAAATGGATTATCTTCTACTGCATTTGCAAAAACTACGAGCTTACCAGGCCCCATTGGATCCGCTTCCGATGCTTCTTTAATGATACGACCCATATCTCGGACAGCTGTCATATTGATCCCTGTCTTGGTCGATCCGATATTGACTGAAGAGCAGACAAAATCGGTCTCTGCTAGGGCGCGAGGAATGGAATTGATGAGGATCTCATCCCCTTTTTGGTAGCCTTTTTGAACCAGGGCTGAGAAGCCACCGATAAAGTTAATTCCGATCTCTTTAGCCGCACGATCCAGCGCCTTGGCAAAGGGCACATAATCTGTCGCATTGGTTGCTGCTCCGATAATGGAAATCGGAGTGACCGAAACCCGCTTGTTGACAATAGGAATACCAAGTTCTGCCGCAATCTCATCCCCAACAGCCACAAGATCCTTGGCCTTTGTCACAATCTTATTGTAGACTTTTTCTGCAGCCTTATCGATATCTGGATCAATACAATCTAGAAGCGAAATCCCCATGGTGATGGTCCGAACATCGAAGTTCTGCTCCTCAATCATGGCAATGGTTTCTGTTACCTGTCTAATGTCCATAAATTCTCAACCCCTATCTTACAAATTGTGCATGGCATCAAAAATCGCTGCGCTTTGGATATTGATTTTCACATGAAGAGACTGACCGAATTCTTCTAACTCTGAACGAAGCTGCGTGAAATCTTTTTTCTCATCTGACGATACAACCGCCATCATGGTAAAGTACTCATCCAATACCGTTTGAGAGATATCGTCAATATTGAGTCCCAATTCTGCCACTTTCGTTGCGACACCGGCTACGATTCCTTTTTGGTCTTTTCCAACGACTGTAATAATTGCTTTCATTTCACTGCTCCATTCTATCTATTTGCTTCCATTGTAGCACATTCCCCTTAAAATCGCCGAAAACAGCTGGAATCGTTCGGGGATTCTACTAGATCTTACTCGGTCACTTCCTCCAAGGAAGCAACTTCCTAAAATAGTTTTAATTTCCTCTTCCTTTCTATTGCATTTTTCCTAAAATTTTAGTATAGTTATTATATTGATATTCCTTAAATATTATAAGATAAAAAAGGAGGGATTTATTCTACAAACAATGCAAGGATGATCGCATCCATTTGAACACCACATCAGCATACGATCCAAGTTTCTCTTGGGCTCCAGCAGTAGCTGACTGCTTGCTTACCAGTTAGGAGTCAATTATGAACCGTTACTTTTTTGAAAAAGGATTAACCTTTAGTATCCGCAAGTTAAGCGTGGGGGTTGCTTCTGTCATTGTCGGACTTAGCTTTTTTGCTTCTGGGGTGGCCCATGCTGACGACCAAGCGTCAGAAACCCCTGCAAATCTGGAAAATACTGTCTCAGCTGATAAACCAACACTAGATAGTGCCGCGAAACCTGATCGCGCAGCCCTTCTCCACCAAACCCCTTCCGTCACCGAAAGAGAGGTTCCTACAAGTTCTGAGGATAAGATTTCTGAAAATACATCAGAAAAAGCTACTCCCGAAACAACCCCTAGAAATTCTGAAATGACTGACATGAAGCTGGATACAACAAATTCCAATAAACCTTTACCATCTGCTAACACTTCTGAAAGTCCATCCGAAGTCAACCATGCCAATCCCGTCACTCCTGTTACTCCTTCCGTTCATACTCAGGATGACGAAGCAGAAATCGGAAATTATGGCCCTCTTCCAAGCAGGGCACAACTGGATTATCATAAGGAAGAGTTGGCTGCCTTCATCCACTATGGTATGAATACCTATACCAATTCTGAATGGGGAAATGGGAAGGAAGATCCAAAAAATTTTAACCCAACCAATCTGGATACAGACCAGTGGATAAAAACCTTAAAGGATGCCGGCTTTAAACGTACCATCTTAGTTGTCAAACACCATGATGGATTTGTCCTGTACCCCTCTCGCTACACGGACCATACTGTCGCTAGTAGCTCTTGGAAGGATGGGAAAGGGGATGTCTTAGCAGAAATTTCAAAATCAGCTACCAAGTATGATATGAATCTAGGAGTCTATCTCTCCCCTTGGGATGTCAATAATCCAAAATATACGGTAGCTACTGAAAAAGACTACAATGAATATTATCTCAACCAGCTTAAAGAAATCCTAGGCAATCCTAAATATGGGAACAAGGGCAAATTCATTGAAGTTTGGATGGATGGGGCTCGCGGAAGCGGCGCTCAAAAAGTCACCTACACCTTTGACAAATGGTTCCAATACATCAAGGAAGCCGAAGGGGATATTGCTATTTTCTCTGCACAACCGACCAGTATCCGTTGGATTGGAAATGAGCGCGGAACTGCTGGTGATCCCGTTTGGCAAAAAGTAAAGAAAGCCAACATTACAGATAATGTTACAAATGACTATTTAAACCACGGGGATCCAGACGGAGATATGTACTCTGTCGGTGAGGCAGACGTTTCTATTCGCTCAGGTTGGTTTTACCATGACAATCAACAGCCAAAATCTCTCAAAGAATTGATGGAAATCTACTTCAAGTCTGTTGGTCGTGGCACGCCATTGCTCCTCAACATTCCACCGAACAAAGAAGGAAAATTTGCTGAGGCAGATGTTGCCCGTTTGAAGGAATTTCGTGCTACTTTAGATCAGATGTACGAAACTGACTTCGCTAAGGGTGCAACCGTTACTGCAAGCTCGACCCGTAAAAATCATCTATATCAAGCAAGCTTCCTTACAGACGGAAATGAAAATACTAGCTGGGCACCGGCAAATGATGCCAAAACTGGGGAATTCACGGTGGATCTTGGGCAAAAGAGACGTTTTGATGTCATTGAACTCAAAGAAGATATCGCAAAAGGACAACGTATTTCTGGATTTAAGATCGATGTCGAACTAAACGGACGCTGGGTTCCCTACGGAGAAGGCTCAACCGTTGGCTATCGTCGCCTTATCCAAGGGCAACCCGTAGAAGCCCAAAAAATTCGGGTACGAATTACAGATGCACAAGCCACTCCTATCCTAAACAACTTCTCCGTCTATAAAGTACCAAGTAGCATCGAAAAAACCGATGGTTTCCCACTCGGGCTCGAATACCATTCAAATACAAGCGCTGATACCGCTGGAACAACTTGGTATAATGAAGCGGAAGGGGTTCGCGGTACTTCCATGTGGACCAACCAACAAAACGCGAGTGCTACATACCACTTCCAAGGAAGCAAGGCTTATGTAGTAGCCACTGTGGATCCCCATCACGGAGAAATGTCCGTTTATGTTGATGGCCAGAAAGTTGCCGATGTACAAACCAAAAATGCGAGTCGCAAACGGAGCCAACTGGTTTATGAAACAGGAGATTTAGCTCCTGGTGAACATACCCTTAAATTGGTCAATAAGACAGGTGAACCGATTGCAACAGAAGGGATCTATACTCTAAACAATGCTGGTAAGGGGATGTTTGAACTAAAAGAAACAAGCTATGATGTTCAAAAAGGCCAGCCCGTAACAGTTACCATCAAGCGTGTTGGCGGTCATAATGGAACTGCTACTGTCCATGTAGTAACAGAACCAGGAACAGGGGTTCATGGTAAAGTCTATAAGGATACAACAGCTGATCTGACCTTTGCAGACGGCGAAACTGAAAAAACAATGACAGTGCCAACTATTGACTTCACCGAACAAGCAGACTCCATTTTTGACTTCAAAGTAAAGATGACAAGCGCCTCAGACAATGCTTTATTGGGATTTGCAAGTGAAGCAACCGTACGCGTAATGAAAGCGGATTTGCTCAAACAGCATGAAACTAACTACGATGATCAGGCAAAACAACTAGAATATAGTCCTGGTTGGCACCATGAAACCAATTCAGCTGGAAAATATCAAAATACAGAATCTTGGGCATCCTTTGGTCGTATGACGGATGAGCAAAAGAAAAACACAAGTGTGACCGCTTATTTCTATGGTACTGGACTGGAAATCAAAGGATTTGTGGATCCAGGACATGGTATTTACAAGGTAAGTCTAGACGGAAAGGTACTGGATTACAAAGACGGGCAAGGCAATGCTTCTGTTCTTGATGGTAAAAAATACTTCAGTGGCAAAGCCTCTAGCCGGCAAGGGGATCAGACCATCGTTCGCTTGATGGACTTAGAAGAAGGCTGGCACGCCCTTCGCCTCCAATTGGATCCTGAACGAAACGATCTTGGCCGAAACATTGGTATTCAAGTTGACCAATTTATCACACATGGAGAAAACAGTGCTCTTTACACCAAAGAAGAACTCATTCAGGCCATGCAGCAATGGAAAACAGATCTAGACTCCTTTGATCAAAGCGATTTAAAAGATACTCCTGTTGCTCGTCAAGCTTTTAAAACAAATTTGGAGACATTCTCTAGACAACTGTCAACAAGTCCAGTGGACGTAGAAAAACTCCTACTAACCGTGGCTTCTCTGCAAGAAATTCTTGCGAACGATGATAATTTTGCTAAAGTAGAAGAAATTCCAAACCTCAAAAATCCTGAAGAAACCACTCAACCAAGTAAGCCAACTGATTCAAAAATCGTATATGACAAGACCATTCAAGCCTTAACAGAAGCCTTTGATCAGAAAGCAAAAGAATTAACTGGCGATAAAGTAGCTTTGAAAAAATTGGTAGATCTAACCGAGCACGCATTAGCCTCAATCCAAGAAGCTAAAACGCAAGAAGCGCTTGACAAGGCTCTCCAAGATGTCCTAACCGCTATCCACCAGCTTCAAGCCACTCCAAAAGCTGAACCTAGCGAACCAGCAAAACCTGAAAAACCAGCTGAGCCTGCTAAACCAGTGCAACCGGAAAAGCCGGCTGAACCTGTGAAACCAGTGCAACCTGAAAAGCCAGTTGAACCTAGCGAACCAACTCAACCGGAAAAGCCGGCTGAACCTGTGAAACCAGTGCAACCGGAAAAGCCAGTTGAACCTAGCGAACCAGTGCAACCTGAAAAACCGGCTGAACCTGTTAAACCAGTGCAACCTGAAAAACCGGCTAAACCTAGCGAACCAGCTCAACCTGTGAAACCCGTTGAACCTAACAAACCAGTGCAACCGGAAAAGCCGGCTGAACCTAGCGAACCAGCTCAACCTGTGGAACCAGTTGAACCTAGCGAACCAGCTCAACCTGTGGAACCAGTTGAACCTAGCGAACCAGCTCAACCTGTGGAACCAGTTGAACCTGCTAAACCAGTGCAACCTGAAAACCCGGCTGAACCTGTGAAACCAGTGCAACCTGTGAAACCCGTTGAAAAAGTGTTTGCCACTTCCACTCCTTCAGAAGGTGTCAAAGATTTAGTTTATCACCTTCCTAGTCTGGAAATCGTTCACCACGCCCTTCCTTTTAAGACGATTCGCCGTGATAGCACTCAACTTGAAAAAGGAAACGAACAAGTCCTTACTCAAGGTAAAGCAGGCGATCAAGTCGAATATATCCAGGTAAATGGAAACGAACGAACTAGTCTACTGGTCGAAACCACTCCTCCAGTAGATGAAATCATTGAGGTAGGCACCAAGGAAATTCCTCAGTATTCATTTGGAACAGAGCTTCCTCCAATCATTGCTCGTCCTGAATATCCATTGCCAACAGAAATTTCAGCACTTGTAAATCCAGTAGGAACAAGAGTTGACACCAAGTCAGGAGATGCTACACCTTCACCAATCAAAGACAGCAACACCTCAAGTGTGAAAACCACAAAAGCAGAAAAGCAACTGCCAAACACAGGCGAAGAAACAGCTACAGCTTTACTGTGGTTAGCCACCATCACCGCTATCCTCTCACTCTTAGTGTTCAATAGAAAACTAAATGACTAGCAGATATACAGCTACTTTAGTGAACAAAATGCAGCGTGAATAAAGGATTGTTCCAAAAATTAACGGGGCACATTTGTCCCGTTAATTTTCACATGAAGATACTGACCGAATTCTTCCAACTCTGAAAATCTTTTTTTCGTCAGATGAAACGACCGCCATCATGGTGAAGTATTCATCCAATACGGTTTGAGAAATATCGTCAATCTTGAGCCCCAACTCTACCACTTTGGTTGCAACTCCCGCTTCAATTCTTTTTTGGTCTTTTCCAACGACTGTAATAATTGCTTTTATATCCATTTGTTTGCTTAAATTGTAGTATAACCCTCTTAAAATCGCTGAAAATAGCTGGAATCATTCGGATATTTCCCGCGTGTTAAAAAAATGGAGGCTGGGACAAAAGTCCTAGCCTCTCAATTGTCTTTGGATTGTCGAGCAAGACGCAGTGGTTGAGTGGGCTCTACTACGCTGATTTCATCAGCCTTTATAGCCCTACTCAACTGTGCGGAGGTGGGACGACGAAATTGAATTCTAACGAATTACCGATTTCTGTCCTACTCTCTCTATATAGACTATTCCGTTCAATCCTTTAGGATCTCGTCCTTCACACGCACGGTACTTTCATATGTTGCTCTAGATAGGCGGTCAAATGGAAAACGTCGACTGAGCAAGATGATAGCAAGGGTGAGAATGAGGTACAATAAGAGCGCAAAGAAGAGCAATAAGATCATGGATAAGATTAAGAGGGACTTGTCCGTCAAATCCTGATTCAGGAGCGAAATCAAATAGAACAAACCTTGGGGAATCAGGTAGAAATAGCCCACCACTAGAATCCCCCTCCAAATGGTTCGAAGCCATTTTTGCTTGTCAAAATGCAAGCGGAATCTTACCAAGGCCATTCCCAAGGTTTTGCCCCGCCACAAGGGAAGTAAGCTAAAGTAAAGGGCTAAAACCGCTACATAAGGAAGCACTCCTAAACGTTTGACCACCGCGTAAAGCAAGGATACCGTCACAAAGTCAATCAAGAAAGCAAGGCCAATCCGAAAGCCAGAAACTCTCGTTCCCACTCGGAAAGAATGCTCGTCAATTTCATCTCGTGTTGGTAGTAACCAAACTAGAAACCATCCTAGCAGATAGCCCACTCCACCACCAGTAGTATTCTGAATGATATCATCGACATCTGCTAAGCGATAAGGCCCCGGATATAGAAAATAGAGACCTGACAACTGGGTCAACTCCAAAAAGAGACTAAAGAGGGCCGTCAGGAATATCGTTTTCTTAAAACCACACTTGAAATAATAGCGCAGATACATCCCAAAAGGAATCAACATCAGGACATTAAAGGCAGGCACATAAAAAGTCGGATGCTTAAGGGCCTGAATCCAAGTACCAGTCTGCGCTAGATCAAAGGGGCTCTCCTTGAAAAAATCCACCACAAAGGCAAAGGGATAAAGATTGATCATTTCCGAGTATCTAGTATGGATCTTACTTGGATCCGGCAGAGGCAAGATCACCAGCAGATAGACCGTCATCAAGTAAAGCATAAAAGAATAGAAAATCAGCACCCGCAATTTATTGACCGAGCCATATTTTCGATAATTCAAAATCATGTAGGGCAAGGTCAGCAAAAATGCCAGGAAAGGAAAGAGCTGAACAGCCGTCTTAATAGTAGAGATATAGCCCATTGTGTCTCCTTTTTTTCGTTATAAAATCACCCTTTGCACAATGACAAAAGGTGATTTCTTCATTGATGATATAGAATATTATACGGCGCAGTGATGGAAGAGTCAAGGAAGGAAGATGAAAACCTCATTCAAGAGCCGGCTTAATAGTTACTTCTCCCCTTCAAGCTGTTACTTCCAATAAAGACCAATAGATAACTGGCAATCCCTGAAAGATGCAGCCAAGTCGAGATCCAGCCGGTGATGGCCGGTAAGAGCATGAGGCCAGATAAAAAAATTAAGAATAGATAAAACAGTTTTACGGAGAGTGAATACTCTTTCCACATATTTGGCAGGAGCAGGACTCCCCCGGTTACAAAGGCATAGCCTACAGCAGAGATCCCTGTTGCCTGAATGTCCTGCCCCTGCGTTAGGAGGTGAAAAACGATGGAAGAGAGAGCTGTCGCCGTCACAAAAACAATCAAGACTTGCCTGGATCCTCTCTTCCTTTCTAACAGTCCACCAAAAGGAAGGACCATGAGTCCATTTAAAATCAAATGGACCCATAAAAACCAGATAGGAGCTCCTTTACTACCGTGCATCAGGGTCCCACTGACATATTGCCAAGCATAGGCCGGCTTCGAATGAAAGGCTAACAGGTCATACATAGCATCCCCCAAAAAGGAAGTCAACAGGCCGAGTAACAAACAAGTTAAAGACAAAGTACTGACAACGGGGTAGGGTTTTGAGGATTCTTTTCATGTTCATCTTCTCTTTTTCAAAAAATAGCGCTACGATGTATCTATTCACGACCATTATACCATTTATTTTATTGGAGACAAAAAATTTTTTGGCCTTTTTCGTTTCAAATCTTTGCTGGAAAGCCTGAATATCGTGACCTATTAGTCGATCATTATTCAGACCTCATCCCTATTATTAGAATACCGTAACGATTATTTGACTTTCCATTTCAGAAGGCATATACTTATATTAATCTGAGCTAAATAGTTTTAATTTTTTAAATGAACTGTCTTAAATTCAGATTAAAAAACTATTTACTTAACGGAGGTGACGCTATGTCATTAGAAGAAAAATTGAACCAAGCCAAAGGCTCTGTTAAAGAAGGCTTCGGTAAATTAACCGGCGACAAGAAAACAGAAGCTGAAGGCGTTGCTGAAAAAGTTGCTTCAAAAGCAAAAGAAGTTGCTGAAGATGCTAAAGAAGCTGTTGAAGGAGCTATCAAGGGCGTTAAAAATATCTTTCATAAAGACGACAACTAAGCCTTAACATTCTAGAGCCATTCTGTTTTCTACAGTCACGTTTGACTGTGGAAGATAGGGTGGTTTTTTGCTTGCTTCTGATTCAATTAGGTAAATAAAAAATACCTGAAAGGTGCTTCTCGGGCGTATTATCACTCTTTTGAATTGACAATTTCAAATCCCAGCCCTGCTAATACTAGCAACATACTGGACCATCTATCGAACACATAGGTGGAGTTGGGCCAATGAAAATTTTCTTATGCCGTTATCTCTACTTTTTTAAATGTATATAGAAATGCTAGCAAAACTAACACCATATACACTACTGCTATGTAATTAGAAGGTAGATAGATGACTAAGGTCGAAAACAATAATCTCGAGACAACATCCCCCATTTGGAAGTAGGTTACCATTCCACCAAATATGGTCGCCAATTTCGTTTCATCTATATGATTAAATATGATTGCTCCCATTTTAGGGTTTAATGCACTAACGAATACACTCGAAAGAAAGGATGCAAATAGCATGAAATAAATATTTTGGTAGTAAAATGCAACAAATGAAAGCAAAACAGTCATTAAATTCATTTTTAGCAAAGCTCCTATGGAGAGGCTTTTAAATCTTTTACTAATCAGAATGAAAGCACCTCCTAAAATCCCTCCAGCAACCGTACTAATGCCTAAAAGTGAGATGGTGGTTGCTGTATTCATAATGGTCAGAGCAGAACTTTTAGAAAGATTGACGACAACTAATGGTGTGAGAATAGCTAAGCTTCCATTAAGAATCGGTATCACAAGTAGGGCAGCCTTCATATTGCTAATACTAAATAGATGCTTGATGGAGAGTTTTAAGTGTGACATGATCTCGGAAAACAAAGCTCTGAACTGAAATGTAGAGCCTGTGCTAGACGAGGTTTGATCGTCATAATCAGCATCAATTTGATGTTTGATCACTAGCATAATGAACAAACTAATCGCAAAGGTCAGAGAATTGATAAGAGCTAAGTGAAAGAAACTCAGAATCGTAATCAAAAACGCTCCCAATGATTGATTGACAATATTCATGGTTGACGTTACCGTCTGCCTAAAGGCCATCGCCTCTTCTCTCTCTGATTTTTCCACAATCCGATTCGAAATTGGGTAGAAAAGGCCATTTTCAAATTGTCCCAGTGTATCTGAGACAAGATTAACCATACTAGCCAGTATAACTACCATAATAGATGCCTTAAAATTCATCACCATAGCCACTACTAAATACAAACCTACCCGTATCCACAATGTTTTAATAATGGTCTCAACTTTATTCATCGTTCTATCTGCAATGATTCCAAAAAATACTGTAAATAAGATCGGGATCGTCTCTGATAGATTGATGATTGAAACAGCCAAATTACTGTCTTTCAGCTCCGTCACATAGGTCATGAGAGCTATAAAATATAAGGTATCTCCCAAATTTGATATCAGATCTGAAAGTAGAACTTTCAAATATAGCTGATTCTTTAAAATTTTTCTCATACGTCTCCCTTACTGTGTACCTTAAATCCTCACTGCATAAAAAAATTCTTTCTTACTTTTTAGTTTGCGTGTTGAACTCCCTCAAGCGTTCTTGTCCCAACTTCAACATCTCTTTCTCCACCTTACTCCATTTTCCAAAGAGGCATTCTTGTAAAACTTCTGTTGCTGAGGTTTCATCTACTTGCGAATCATAAACACACGATTGATCTCTTTGGTAAATTTGAATTTGATTAAAAATCTTGTTATTTTCTAGCTCCCGTAAGTTATCAACCAAATGTTCTACAATTCCATCATGGTGTGCTTTAGGAGTCGCTCTAGCTTGACGAGGATCTATAGCATAGAGCTCTTCATAACGTATCAAAGTACTGAGATAGGACAATTCTGGCTTAGTCGCAATCAGTGCTAATGAGACTTGATAGCGTCTAGTTGTTAATAATTTTGCAGTTTTTCGGGGAACTTCGGTTGTTCTCAAGGTACCCTCGATTAATAAATGATAACCTTTTTTACTCAACTCATCTACAAGATAGTCAACCATTTGTCCTTCGAATACTTTGGTATAATCCACACTATCTTTGCCATACTTTTCCTGTAGATCAAGGTAGTTCGGATGAAAAGAGCGAGAACTATCTCCATCAATGATAATGATATTACCTTGAAATTCCCTTTGTTTCACACGATGAATCGTTGTTTTCCCAGCACCACTCTGTCCACCCAGCAAGATAGCCTTAGGCTGAGACGAAGTTGTTTTACCACGAGTTAAAGAACGGATAAGCCGATTGGAGGCTTTAATAAAGTCATCCTGACTAAATCTATCTAATTTCATTAAGCCACCACCAGATGACTAGCTTGTTCTAGCATCCGTTCAATGCCATCCAAATAGCCATTATATCGCTCTACTTCATCAAAAGTCCCCACAAGATAAATCTTCGTGTTCAGCAAATCAGACAAATCATCGCTCATTAGAACCCAAGGATTAGAAGGATCATCAAATGCAATTCCTTGCTCATCTTGAAAACGATAAAGTTGCGCTAAGATATTCGCCCCTCGTTCTTTAATCACTTCAATTTTCAGGGTTAGCTGGTAATCTTCCACTGGCGTGAGCATCTTTTCCTCTCCTACGATATCGATATAGGAAACATTAAATTTCTGGCAGATACGATCTATTAATTCTGTCGAAATTGAACTTGTTCCATTTTCATAACGACTTAGGCTATTTCGAGAGATACCAACAATCTTTGCAAACTCAGGCTGGGTTAGGTTATACGCCTTGCGTAACGTTTTAATATTTTCTCCGATCATGAGAGTCCTCCTTAAATTATTTCCTATTATAGCACAAAAAGAAAAAAACGCACCAATTTTGGTGCATTTTGTGACTGAGAGATAAAATGTCACACATTCAATTATTGAAGAAACAATCACTATAAGGCTATTCAAAAGTCTTTAAGGTTCTAGATTGTCAAATTAAGTTAGACTTTTCATGTAACTAAGAAAAACATATATGTGGTTTGAGAGTTCAAGTAATTCCTCAAAGTCTTTGAAATTAAAAACGCATAATATCAGGTATTCAAAAGACTGATATTATGCATTTTATTTTAGTCTAAATTAGGGAGATTATTCCCAGATAAAGTTTTTGACAAGCCTCTTATCTGTTTAAGGTACATCTCCCCCATATCTTTGTTGACTACAACTATCATTGTAAAACATATTACTTAAAGCAACGACTATCTAAAACTTCATCAAATAGTTCAAGGACTTTAGATTCTGTATTATGGCTGATATAGATAACACCAATATCCTGTAACCCTAATATTGTCTCTTCAATGGCTAATCTATTTTCTTTATCGAGCTGTGAAGTTGTTTCATCAATGATAATAAAATCAACATCCTTAACAATCGCCCGAGCCAAAGCAATTCTCTGTTTTTCTCCACCTGATATAGCTAAACCATTCGACACAAGTTTTCTATCTAAACCAGATAAATCTTCACCAACAAAAGAACTCAATTGAGTTTTTTCAACCACTTCAGCCAGTTCCTGATCTGAAATTAATTTACCTAATGTAATATTCTCTCTAATTGAACCATTTATTAAATAAATAGATTGGTCAATATAGGCTATACGCTTGTAGTAACTTTTTAGATTAATTGCATTAAGATCACAACTGTTGATAAAGATACTCCCTGAATTGGCCTGTTTCAATCCTAATAATAACTGTAAAAGAGTTGATTTCCCGCTTCCAGACTCCCCAACAATGGCATATTTTCTCCCTTTAATAAAGGTCTGAGAAAAATCGTTAAAAATCACATGATTATCATACTGAAAAGAAATATCAGCTAAGGAAATATTATTTACTCTCGAGTCAACTTCAATAGTTTCATTAACTGTTTTGGTCTGAAATTTCTGTAATAAAACATCTGATGACTTAAATATTGTAATGGAAGAAGTCAAACCCTGAATACCGTTAAATAAGTTACCAGATAATGACGCTATACTAAATACACTACCAATCGTCGTTAACCCTATACTAGAAATATAGAGAGTAAAAATGATTAAGCCTATTTGTGAAAAAAGCGAAACCAACAATACTACACTTCCAACCTTTGCTTGCGTCATAGAAAATCTAAATTGATGTTCTTCTTTTGTTGTTGAAGCATTGTTCATCCTTGAAATAAAACTTGCTAACGCATCTCCAAGGAAAAACAGGCTCAGTCCCTCCATATTGTCTCTCACTGCCTCTGTATACTCTTCATTTGCTCTCGTATACTTTTCTTGTGCTATTACAACATATTTTTGTGATAAATTGGGAATAACGAGTGATATTAAAAGAAATGCTACTGATACCAATGCAATTGACCAATGTAATATGAAAATTGAAATAAAAGCACTAATTACAAGAGCTAACATATAAATAAAAGTTAAAATATTTTCAAAAGCCTGAGCTTCTATCTGTTTTGCATCGTTAATAAACCAAGAAATAGCTTTTCCTGTATCTCGTTCCGCAATTAAATCAGATGAATTTTCCACGACATTATCAGTGATTTGTGTTTTCAACAAAATATTTGAACTTTTTAAATATCTTGCTTTAAAGTAATCTGAAAGAAATGAGAAAAGTACTGTTACTAAAATAATAAACCCAAGACTACATATCGCACGAAAGAATCTATTTTGACCGAGTTTATAACTATCAAACAAAAATGTTAATGAATAAGACATGATCGTGATAGATATCGCAAATAATATTTTAAAAATAATGGCAATAAGAGTATCTTTCCAATTTTTCTTTATGATGTTATATAGTAGGATATTACTCATATTTTTCACCTCCCAATTGAAGCAAGAAACTTCCTATCTGATTGATTTCTGATTGGTTCACTCTATAATAGATTCTTTTCCCTTTCATTTCTGATTGAATCAAATTTTCTTTTAATAAATGAGATAAGTGGTGACTAATAGTTCCTGTTGAGATAGATAATTCTTCTGAAATTTCGCGTCCATACATAGATTTTTTTGATAACATTAAAATAATATTAAAACGAGTCGGATCCGAAATAAGAGATAATTTCTGGATCATATCCTCTTTTTTTTCCTCAACTGATTTTGGTTGTCCCTCTAATAAGGAGGGTACCAGACCAAAATAACAAAATCCTTTTGTTAATTCCCCCTCCATGAATAAACTAAGTCCAAAAAGTTGAGGGAATTGAATAAACAACGTATATTCAACGTCAACAATAGTATGGTTTTTACTCAGAGAATCTATTGTAGACTCCAATTCTTCACTTATGAGTTTCTCAGTGCCCATCTCACTATAAACTTCATCAAGTCTACTAAGTATCAAATACTCCTGATTCTTAATTACTTGTTCCATTAATAAAATGAATTGATATAACTGATCAAACGTATGATTTATATTATGCAGTAGTTTATAAATTAGATACCTTTGTTGTTCATTAAATAGTTTTAACTTATCAATTTCATGAAGGTGAAACTCTGGAGAAAGTTCGTATCCTAAAGATTGCATATTCTTAATAAACTCTGATTTTATGATAGAAAGCAACTCAGAAGTAGAATAGTTTTTAATAGTTTTTTGCAATCTAGAATATGTCAAGAAATAAAGAATTTCAGGAGTTTTCTCATTTCTATAATTTTTAAAGAAGATTTCTATTTCAGAAAATTCGTTTAAAACGCTCCTACCTTCACGCCTAATATTGTTATAGAAAGGAATCAGATCTTGATGTTCAAGATCGATCTGTTCTTTTGACAGTTCATATTTTTGATAATTTATCGGTAAATCTGAATCTGTTTTTTCTTCCCAATTACAAATTCTCGTAGCTAATAGCAATGCCTCATTAAAATAATTAATTTCTTTTTTCATACAACATCTCTTTTCGTGAACTATAAAATAAATGGGAAAATTTTCTTATCATCTGCATCCTTGTTGACAACATCAATAATAGTCAATACTCCTTCTTTATTTGTCTATATTTTACCAATATGTTTTATATATGTCAATCATTATGTTTTATAACAATAAAACATTGTTTCAGATCTCCTTATATTCCAACATTTATAGTAATTGTTTCTACTAAAAAATATTCAAAATTCAAGTAGGGCTTACTAACTTAATAGTGAAAGATTTTGTTTACTACCCAAATTTAATCTTTTAACACAATTGCTCTTTTTCAAATTATTTCATCGCCAAATATCTTTTGATATATTCTATCTTATTTTTATAAGAAACCCTTTATAACGTGTTATAATTAAACAAATAAGTATCAAAGGTGAAATTATGAACGATGTTGCAAATACGAATAAAGGTGAATATGAATTAATTGAAAATAATCTATTAGCCTTCAATCTATTTAAATCTGAAGAAGATAAAAAAACGACTGATATATTTGCAATAAGCAGTCCTTTTGAATATGCCTTACCTCAGTTAATTGACAATAATACATCGCTAAATTTAGCAAATATCATTGATATCAATGGGGAACCACTATTTAATTTTGTTGATAGACATCTTAATCCCAAGCCTAAAGTATATGATAAAAAGAATGACAATTTTTACGAATTAGATTTTGCTAGTCTTTCAGAAAAAACAAAAAAGAAGCTAGAAAATGGTACCTTTAAAGTAGGAAATTCCAAAAAAATTGATGGTAATTATAGAGCTGTCATTGTTGATACGACAAAAAATAATGTCCGTGTTGAAGATGTTACATTAAAAAAAGTAGAGAAAAAAAGCAACAACACTGATGATTCCTCCAGAGTTGATTTATCAACCCAAGTTCAACTAAAACAGATTTATGATCTACTTTTAGATATGAAAGCTAGTCAAGAATTTCAAATTAACTGGGATAGAAATAATAGCATCTTACCTCCATTCTTCTCTGCTAGAACTAAAGTTTTACAGGCACTAAACTCTGTCTCCTTAGACGAAAAAATTCATCTTTTGAATGAAGCAAATACTTATATGGAAGATTCTGTCAGTGCAATCAAAGCTGATTTGATCTCCAATAAAGAGGAAATAATTAAGAGAACTAAACAAGTAGATTATTTATATGATTCATTAAAAAGACATGCTGACTTTATACTCAACGATACAGAAATAATGACAAAAATAGTTGGTATGCAACTTTACATTGATTTAAGCTTAAATAATAAGGCAATGGCTCTCGAACGCCTTACTTCTTATAACGGAGTAATGGAATTACTCACCCAACCAGATATAACAACCAATAGAGGTTTACTAATTAACTTATTACAAAAGATTCCTCGTATAAATAGAGCTAAGTGGTTAAAAAATTCAGATAAAATTAGCCTATTAGAACTTATCAACAGTCATTATAAATACGGAAAGAATGATATTGATTTATTTATAAATCTACAAGAAAAGCTTCATGAAGCAAATGATACAAATAATACTTTTTTAACAAATTTAGAAAATAAAAAATTGGAGATTGGGGATAAAAGTGATGTCCGAGAATCAAATTAGTCAAAAACGTAAATGTAAGTTTTGTCGTAAAACAATAACTGATAAAAGGTTATTTCCTGTTTGTGATAGATGTAAAAGTAATGGAAAAAAAGGAACCGGAGTGCTTTTAAGAACTACTTTAGCCTTCGCCATTAATATAATAAAAAAGCGCCTCTAACAGAGTAGTATTTACTCTGTTCAGATTGAAGACAAAGTTCATTTTGGACTATTTTCTTCAATCTTTTTCTTTTACCATAATATATCTTTAAAATGGAAAATTTATGTTATTGCAATTGTTAATACCAAAGATAAAGTCAATCAGACTGTAGGTGATATTGCATTTCGTAGTTTAAAAAATTGATGGTGTGAATTTGGTGTGAAAAGTGGTGTGAATTTTGCTAAAAATCATCAAAAAAACACTCCATAGTGTGAACCATGAAGTGTTTCGAAGCGTTGATAGTATCGTATTGATTAACGTTTTGAGGCAATTGACTTCGTCACATTGCAGCCACATTTGTAAGCGACTAAAGTCGCAACAACTGTGTCAATTGCACCAATTTAGTAAGAAAGTACAAAAAGAACACCCCGAAAGGTGCTCTCTGTAAGTATATTCATTCTTTCGAAGAACATTTTGAGTGCAGCGGTTGCCATCCAATCAAACATCGCTTCGCTTGTTTTCTTGGGGCAACTGTGCATAGCATATCTCTATGCGACTAAAGTCGCTAGAGCTATCCTAATTGCGTACCGCCAGTTCTCATACAAAAAACACCTTGCAAGATACAAAGTGTTTTCGTTTGTATTCTGCTTTCCAGTAACGAATTAACGTTTTGAGAACTGACTAGCTTTACGAGCTTTTTTCAAGCCTGGTCTTTTCTACATCATGATATTTATGGTAAATTATCACTAAAATCAAGTAATTTTAAGAGATAAATCCTCAACCCTTATATGTATAACCCTTTTAAAAATCGAAAGGTTATCAAAGGGTTATCACTTTTTAGTTTTCGGAGCTTATGTAGTTGAAAAATACGAACTACTGTATCACAAAGATGATGTACAGTTTAGCAACAAATATACAGTTTCTTCGTGCCAATGCAATTTCTTTTTCTACCCTGAAGATATTTAAATAGCCCTAGATATTATTTCTAATATATTGAAAATAATCAAATAAATTAAATATTATTTCTAAATATTTGAAAATAATACTCATTTGTAATATACTATCTTTGAGGTAACTATTATGAACTATATTAAAAGACCACATTATTTAGATTTTTTAAAAAGACATCGTGACCGCCAAATCATTAAAGTTGTGAGTGGAGTTAGACGAGCTGGTAAATCTGTACTCTTTCAACTCTATAAAGAGGAGTTACTAGCAACTGGGGTAGACGAGGATCAGATTATATCCATCAATTTCGAAGATTTAAGTTACTATGAACTGCGACATTTTCAAACATTATTTGCTTATATAAAAGAGCGGTTAGCCGAGGAGAAAACATACTATATCTTCTTAGATGAAATTCAACATGTTGAAAAATTTGAACTAGTAGCAGATAGTCTATTCATCTTACCAAATGTAGACCTCTATTTGACTGGATCAAACGCCTACTTTATGAGTAGCCAATTAGCTACAAATTTGACTGGTCGGTATGTTGAGATAGAGGTTCTTCCTTTGTCATTTGAAGAATACCTATCAGGTCAATCTCTCTCAAAGAATCTGAATACAACAGAAATTTTTAACAATTATCTCTTTAGTGCTTTCCCCTACTTATTGCAAACATCATCTTACGCTGAAAAAATTGACTATCTCAGAGGAATATATAACTCAATACTGTTAAATGATATTGTAACTAGATTGGGAAATCCAAATCCTACTATTATTGAGCGTATTGTCCGAACCCTTCTCAGTAGTACAGGTAGCTTAATATCAACAAATAAGATTCGCAATACCCTAGTCAGCCAAAATGTTTCAATATCCCATAATACTTTAGAAAATTATTTGACAACTTTGACAGATAGTTTACTTTTTTATTCCGTTCCACGTTTTGATGTAAAAGGTAGAGAATTATTGCAACGCTTAGAAAAATATTATCCCGTTGATTTAGGTTTACGACATCTCTTATTACCAGACCACAAAGAAGACATTGGTCATATCTTGGAGAATATTGTGTATTTGGAATTGAAACGTAGATATTCACAAGTATATGTTGGCAATTTAGATAAATATGAGGTTGATTTTGTTGTTGTAACTGATGTTGGTCACTACGCTTATTATCAGGTCAGTGAAACAACACTTGCTCCAGAAACACTAGAAAGAGAACTTAGACCACTAGAAGCCATTAAAGATCAATTCCCAAAATATCTGTTAACAATGGATACGATTCAGCCAACAGCAAATTACAATGGTATTGAGAAGAAAAATATCATAGATTGGTTACTAGAAAAGTAGATAATTATAAATCATACAGCTGATTAAATTTGCAACAGTCTGTTATCAATGATTCTCCCTAAAACCTAACAAGATATAGTGAATTTAGAACACACTATCTAATGGGATAAAGTGGAATCTATAACTTCTGGAAGCACTATCAAAAATTAATATCATAGTCTTATTAAAGAAAAACATCACCCACTTCCTCAAATGAGATTAAATTGTAACTGAATTATAATGAAAAAGAGGCTGAGCCATCAGGCTTTAAAATAAGAAAAACGCATATTATCAAGAATTGAACAACCTTGATAATATGCGTTTTATTATGGAAATATTTGCTTCATTTTCTCCTGAAATAGAGCTTTTGCTATCCTATTTTCTCTATTTCTAATGACTTACTCCAACTTCTTACCTCTTGGAAAGAACAACAAAAATATGACTCAGGGAAAGTTCAGGGAAATTCTCAGGGAAACTTTCGTTTTTTAACAAAAAAAGACATCCAAGAATAAATTCTTGAATGTCCGTAAACGTTGATAGTATCGTATTGATTAACGTTTGCTAAATTATGATGCTTTACGAGCTTTCTTAAGATCTATTGGGGAGTAATTCTTTTTTTATAAAACAAGAAATCTACTTAAAACTAAAACTTTTTTCACCCAAATTAACCTTAAAATATTTGAATTTCGTATCTGAATCTGGAACCGAGAATTCGAAGCTTTGTTTAGTTCCATTTTCCCATCCATATCTTGTGTTAAACCGAAAACCAGAATAAATTTTATCATTTTCATCATAAAAATTAATATTTATATCTATATAATGGATGTAATGACCTGTAGTATTTTCAAAATTCCCCACGTATCGTTTCTCTTTTTCTGATCCATCTTCAACCTCTTCAACAACAAAGTTTTTTGCATCAAACGTATCTACTAATATTCCGTAAACTCTATTAAATTCTTTCACAGCTTTACCAGATCTCAATATACTATCTAGAGTGTTTTTATCTTGAACAGGAATTTCAACTATTGAATTAATATCTAAAAGCAATTCGTATCGTTTATCATCGAGTTTATTCGACTCTTCTACAAAAAGACTATCCACAAATTTATGTTTGATTGTAGTTTCTTTTAAATCCTTAAGGACTTCAATATAGCTATCAGCTAAATTCTTTAACTTAGGATCTTTAAACTTTCGATTTTTATATTTCTTAACTTCAATTAATTCATAATTTACATAGGCTCTATAGTCTTCAATTGATTTTTCTACATTACGCTTTCGTGCAACAACCTCCCAACGTTTATCTAACCCTTTTGCTAACGAAGTTAGAAATTCATTATCATAGGTATTATTGTTGTTTTTACTTGCATTAAATATAAGCAAAAGCATTAGTAGAAGTATTGAAATTACACCTAATAGTTTTTTCCCCACAATCAATCTCTCATTTCTCTCTTTTTTTCTATTATAACACTCCTTTGATTACTGTCAAACTAATAGAAGTTTTTACTAGATATTGTAATACGGTCCCTTTTTTATATCAAATGAATTTCATATATTTGAGAAACTCAACAATTATATACGCCTGCATCTTATGTTATTCGTTCTTCTCCTGTTGAATAATGGTGAAGTTACGGAGTAAGATTGACATTTTTGTGAAAGCCCTTGCAAAACTAAAGTGTTGGACGTATAATATATGTATAACACCACAATCTGTTTTAAGGAGGTCCAACAATGATTAGACAAACTAAAAAACTATTTCTTTGTCTGCTCTCTCTTGTCGTAGTTTTCGTAATTGCTGGATGCGGACAGAACCAAGCTTCAGACAAAAATGCCAATAATGCACAACAAGAACTCAATACTATCGCTGGCGAATGGCAATTAACCGATATTCGCAATACCGTGCAAAAGTCGTTTCTCACGATCAATATGCTTCCCTCAACATTCGGGACATTACTCAATCAGTTTGACACACTTGATTTCCGCTTAAAGATAGAAGATGGGAAAGCAGATGCATCGTATCAGTTCGATTTGAATAAATACGCAGAAACCCGTATGAAAATAGACCCTGGTATTCATCCTGACGAAAAAGAATTTAAAAATACTTTCAATAAATAAGAGCCACTACAACTGTAGCGACTCTTATTTTCTTTATAAAACATATTCTGCTAGTTAACGTTCGAACTCGCGAATATCAATGCCACGTTTTAATTCAATCTTAATATGCCCATCCCTGGTCCATAATTCCACTTCTGCCGTGTAATCGAGGATACCTGCATTTTCTGTAGACCACATATTCACCGCACTATACGGCAAGGAATACATCTCGACTTTCGTTCCAGCAAGCCCTTGAACATCTTTGACAATCAAGCGTTTATTCGTAAATACTGCCACATCTCGTACGGTTTTGAAGGCGCGATCTGCTACCTCTCTCCTGTCACAAGGATTTCTTCTTAAATAATATGCGATACTCGTCCCCTGCTTCCTCGAGATAGTTCTCAAGCTCCTCACAGAATTTCACAAACGTCTGGTAGAGCTGTTCTTCAGGAAGTCTGCAGCTGCGAAACGAATGACTTGAAATCTAAGAATTCCTAGCGTGTAATATCGATGGAAAACGAAAATCCCTATTGATTCTGTCTATAAACTATTCTTTCTTCATGCTTGTTCTCTATTACTGTTCTCTTTCGCCCATTCCGGGTTACTATAATAGCGTACGAAGAAATGAGGGTCACCACCCGCTTCATCCATTTTATCTTTAATGCTCACTTCTGGATGAGTGACTTCTCCTGTTTTTGTAAAATACTCTCCGATTTTACCCGCTCGATTTTGAAGCCCCCACGCCACATCATTGCCTTGAATGAAAGCTAAGAAACCATGAGAATTCACGAAGTTAAAGAATTCTGCAACAGTGAGGCTCTCTGGCACCTCGAATGTCATCTCATGGTAGTATATATCATCTCCGGCACAAACTGAATCTCGATCGACTATAATTTTCATCTGCCCACTTCCTCTAACGAAATTATTTATAACTCATTATACCATATTCGCATTCAATTCGCGGATATTCTATAAAATAAAAAGCACCCTGCAAATACAGAGTGCTGAAATCTTGTAACAAATTCCAACAACGAATTAACGTTTTGAGGCAATTGACTTCGTCAAATTGCAGCCACATTTGTAAGCGACTAAAGTCGCAACAACTGTGTCAATTGCACCAATTTAGTATGGAAGCATAAAAAAGAACACCCCGAAAGGTGCTCTTTGTAAGTATAGTAATTCTTTCGAATTAACGTTTACTAAATTGTGATGCTTTACGAGCTTTCTTAAGACCTGGTTTGAACAACTTTTGCTTGAATAAATTTCAAAAGCCTTTAATATCAATTATTTCCACGATTTTCTGAAAGCACACTTTCAATCAATTTCAACTAATTTCGTCGGAATGGTGTGAATTTTACCCTAAAAAGCATTGAATTGAGCTATTAAATACTAAAAATTCACACCACTATTGTATTCTAATAATTTATAGATTTTTTGCTTTCAGGATAATCTTATCCAAGGCCTTTTGTCGCTTCTGATCAGAAATTGTTTCAACACCAGCAATTCGACTGATGGTGACTGGTGAAATACCACAGGCTTTTAAAATCTGATTTTTAAGGACCTTACCATAGTCTTGAGAAAATAGTGTAATAAAAGATGGCGTATTGTGGGTAGTAATAATCCATGCCTTACCTTTTAAATGGCCTTTTAAGCCAGTCTTAGTGTTGTGATAAGCAAATCCAGCGACAAAGACACAATCCATAAAACCCTTGAGCATCGCTGGCATCCCTGACCACCAAATAGGAAAGATGAAAATAAATTGGTCTGCCCAAGTCACCAAATCACGGTATTTAGCAGTTTTAGGATTAGAGACTAAATCACGTCTTCGATGTTTCTCATCAAAACGCAAAGTGGGATCAAATCCTTCAGCATAAAGGTCAAGTACTTGAAGTTTATGGGACTTATCAATGTTTTCTCGTACTTGTTTAAGGATGAATGAGTTGAAACTTTGTGGGTTAGGATGGGCCGTGATAATTAATATATTCATGCGTTTTCTCCTTTAATGTAAATATCAAGCATCTCTCCGAGTAATAATCGAAGAGATGCTTGTGAAAAATTCGTTCCGATAGAACTTTTTTGATAGAATAGCCAAGCCTGAGATAAAACTACAAAAGTGAAAGAGAGTATCAGCTTCACTATTATGGAAGCCTTTCTCCTCTCTTAGTGCTAGAACAACACGTTTAAAAGAATCAAAACCAAGTAAGTCTTTTTCTACTAAAATAGTATCTCCAGAAAGCTCCATGTATTTAAAGGGCGATTTAATAAAAAGAGCTTTCAAAGACATAAGGATTCTTCTGTGTAGCTAAAACAAAGTTAAATCCCATTTGACTCAATTCATCTCTCGCTGATGTGAATGACGTGATGCCAACGAAAATCTCATTGGCCCAAAAATCAGAAAGACGTGATAGGACAATTCTGAGATACCATCTTTACTGCCAAAGTGTTTATAGGGAGCACCGTGTGTAATACGACTTTTTTGTAAGACGGTCCTTAGTGATAGATTATCTATGCCATGTTGGCAGATTTGTTCTATTCCTGCTTGAATCAAATTTCCTTTGAGCTGTGCTGTATTTCGTTTCACATAATCTCCTAAATAAGGGGGATTAATTTAATAATATTGGAGTTTTTACCAAATCACTTTTTCTTATATAAATAGGAATAAATAACAATAGTTGTCCTATCAAATACCATATTCCTGCTTAATTCCAAGAGTATATGATTTAATCATGCCTTGAATATAATTTCTTAAAATTATATTTTTATTCTCACTATCAATACTACCAGCAATAATAGATAAACCACTAATATAGGACCAAAGATTAACAATGTGCCTATTGTGGTCCTGCTTAATCCCATTATTATTGAAATAATGAATTACAACTTCTTTAAATAGATTGAAGCTATTGTTTTCATCATTATAATCAATCTGGATATCTGTTCCTAATTGTACATGACGTTCAAACTTGCTATAAAATAAAAACTCAAAATAGTGAGGATAGTCCTGAGAAAATTGTAAAAATCTCACTCCCATATTTATCAAATCTTCTTCAGCATCTTCATAAGAGTGATGACATTCTTTCTTTAAAAAATTATAAAAAATATGCGACACTTCAATAAGTAGTTTATCCATCAAATCACTCTTTCCATCAAAATGCCTATAAATAGATGGAGTACTTACATGACAAGCCTTTGAAATATCTTTTAGTTCAACAGATTGGAATCCTTTATCATATATAATTTTTAGACCTTGCTTAATAATTTCATTTTTTAAATCACCATGATGAAATTTATTTTTTTCATTCATTTTTTCTCTCCCTTAATTGATAACCAGATAATAGAATAAATAGCACTATAACAAACAACAGTAAATAAATTATCTCATAATTTTTTAATACGTGATTGAAAATTTTTACATGAATCCCCATATCTAGTTTAAGTTGCTCAACAGTAGACGAACTATCACCTTTCGTAATAGCCTTCAAAGGTTCTTTGGTTAAAAGACTACGAATCTGTGCTACACCATAAGTCGGTGGGAAAAATTTCATAATATATTGAACATAACTAGGCAGTGCTCCTATAGGTAAATAGATTCCTGCTAAAAATCCTGTTAGCGTTCCTAATATAGTTGAAACCGAACTAAAAGCAGTTACAGATTTAACAAAATTCACTACAAAGAATGTAAAACTGGTTGCCGATAAACTATTTAGAGTAATATAAATAAGAAGTAGTGGAATAGTGGAAACCGTAATTATTTGATAACCTAACATCCCCATTACTAGAGTCCAAATCAATAACACAACAAGTGTAATCACAAGACTCATCAGCCAAGCAGCTATAATATAACTGAATACAATTACTAATTTCTTAACTGGGCTAACAGCAAAACTGGTATATATTCCTGTTTCATAGTCTTTAACTTTAACACCAAATACTCCTAAAGAAATAGTAACTGAACTAACGATAATAATTCCAGATAGCACCCAAGTATTAACAAACAAGAAATTCCCAGAATTAGTTCCAATAGACTGATCGATGGTATTTTCTAGATAATTTCCTAAAAATAATAGATATAATCCTATTGTAACGAAAATAGCAACAAGAGAGGAAATTAATGTTCCCTTATCTCGGATATAAATCTTTAAATGTCTTTTAATCATTACACACTATCCCCCGTTTGTTTTAAAATATTGATAAATGCATCATCTAAATTTCCTTTAAAGTACTCAAACGAATCTATCAACGAATCATATTTCAATATTTCCCTTACGTTACCAATGCTTGGATCCTCAATAATTAAATGATCGTCGGATATTTTGTAAGACAATGGTACATTTTTGACACTAGTTATTAATTGCTCCATTGTTTCTTTATAAGGATATAAAAATAATCGGTCACAAGAATACTTTTTCTGAAGAGCAATAGCCGTTCCTGTTGCAACAATTCTACCTTGATTAATAACTGTGATTAAATCAGAATTTCTCGCTTCTTCAAGATAATGGGTCGTTAAAAAGATAGTCATTCCAAAATTATTTTTCAATGTCCCAATAATCTCCCAGACAGTTTTCCTTGACTCAGGGTCCAAACCAGTCGTTGGCTCATCAAGCAATAAAATTTTAGGTTCATGAAATATTGCTCGAGCTATTTCAACTCGCCTTTTTTGCCCACCTGACAAAGTATGAAAAGGTTGATTCAAATAGTTTTTAAAATCTAATTGATTAGCTACTTCTTCTAAGCGATTTTCAAACTCATTACCTATGATTCCATATAAACTAGCTCTAAATCTCAAGTTTTCCGAAACCGTCAGTAAATTATCCAAAACATTATGTTGGTAGACTACCCCAATTTTTTTTCTAATGTCTTGACTATGTTTTCTGACATCTAATCCATCAATAAAAACTTCTCCACTAGAGGATTTTAATACTGTACAAATAATGTTGATTGTTGTTGATTTACCGGCTCCATTGGGTCCCAAAAAGGAAAATAGACTACCTTCTTCTACATCAAAACTGAGGTTATCAACAACTGTCCTTTGTTGATAAGTCTTCTTTAAATTTTTTACTGATATAATTGATGTCATTATCTATACCTCCTCGTATCTTCGCACTACAAATGCAATATCCATCTAAAAAATCAACATTTAAACTTAGAGGTTCTCTATAAACACAAGCCCCTAGTTTATTTGAATGAATAACTACTTCTAATTCATTTAAATTTTTAAATAATATCTCTATTTTTTTAGGATTACCAGATAAGCCTATTGAAAAAAGCTTCCCCACTGATTCTTTTATACACCACAACATGGTACAACTACATTCAAATGTAGTTTGTTTAAAAATTTTTGATATAGATTCTAATTCTTTCGAAGTAAAGCAATATTCTAAAAATTCACTTGAGATATTTTTAAATATTTTTTCAATATCTATACCAATGCTTCCACCTTCCTGTTTTTCATACACTTCTACTGCTACTAATGGGGATGAATAGGACATACTTACACTCATACTAGTAACTTTGTTTTTAAAAAAAAGAACAGGTTGGCCTATATCTCCCATATTATTAAGAACTTCAGAACAATTTAATTCATCGCTACCAAAATCATTTTTTACAATATTTTTAATCATAAATCTTGATAATATTTTTAAATACTGTTTTTCTAATATACGTATTCTATTTATTTTTTTTAATTCATTTCTTGATAGATAATTTTTAAACAATTTAAAGTCAAAATCAGTATAATCATCGATATTTTGAATATAAATACCTGGATCTTTAAAAAACTTTATTTTAAATTTCAATTTCATAATCAGAAGTTTGTCCAACCTTAGTTAAGTGCATTTGTTCAATAATTAATAATAATTTTGACTCATTAAATACAAAAGCATCATAAATCACCTCGTCACCATTTTCAGCAACTTTTTCAACATAGGCTTTCACCTTTTCACCAATATTAAAACTCTCCAAGGAAATTGTTTTAGAAATAAAGGTTGGAACAACTGTATTACCATTTTGATAAAATTCATTTAATAGCATAAGCCTTCCAACATTATCAATTAAAATTGGATTAATTTTAGAATCAATATTATTGATAAAATTAAATACCTTACTTTCATCAGTTACATTAATATCGCCAATAGATATTTTTTTACTGTTATCCACTCTCACATTACTAATATTTCTAAAGTTAGGTCCAAAAAATATATTATCTGCTCCTTTCAAATAATATTTATCCATATTTAAATGTTTTTTTATCTGGATACTATTATATTTACCCAGCATATCTCTGTACCTTTCAACAGATTCTGTAGTTAATAAATTATTCATTTCAATAATACCCGATGAATGAATAATATTTTTCTGCAAAACTACACCTTTACTGTTTACAAAATCAGAAGAAAGTGTAACTTTCATAACTAATTGATTGTCACTTTTTAATAATATCTCACCAGTTAAAGTCAGTTCTACCTCTCTATCCTCATATACTTTAATAAATTTTTCAAACTCAAATTCAGAAATTTCGGCCACTTTATATTCTTTCATTCCAAAATTATTCAAATATAAATCAGCTAATTCCGCTGCTGCTTCAACATGATAAACACCAGCCAAAACACTTGTACCTTTCACAATATGTTCCTTTAAATGTTCATCATAATCTATTGATAATTTTCTCTTTGCTATAATTTTATTTTCATCTATATATTTGACTGAGTCAATCATAGGATATTCTTCTCGATTACACACCCTGCCATCCTTTGATATCACTTCAGAAAACCCAACTATATCATTGGTATAATCAAGTTGTCCTAACGGCATATTTTTAGTTCCTAAATTATGAAAAAGTAACACTTCATTTGTTCCCTTATAAAGAAATATTTCCTCTAGGAATCGTTGAGTTCCTTCAGAAACCGAGATATAAGAAAGACCTCTTTCATATTTTTGAACTTTTTGAACGTCATCATTAGTTGCCATTCCAACTTCATCCCAAGCTGGCCAGCCAATTACAACACTCTTAGTTTGAGATAAACTGTTAATGTTGTCAGACATTTTCACTAAAAAATCTGCTGCTGCTGAATAATCCACTTGTCCATCCATACCAAATCGTCCACTAATTGAGCCCATATGGATAATAAATTTTACTAATCCGTATTGAATAAAGTATTTATATAATAAAAACGTTGCATTAGCTTTTACTTTTACAACATTGAGAGCTGCATTTTCATTTTTAGCATTAACTTTCCCAAAAGATGGTAAACCGGCTCCATTTATAATTCCACTAATTTGAATATTATTTTCATTTAAATATTTTTTAAGCCGAATTACATCTTTTTCACTAGCAAAATCACATTTTATGTATTCAAAATTGATATTGAGATTTTTTAGTGATTCAATATTTTTAGCTAGTATCCTTGAGTTTCTTAATTTTTCATATTTTAATAAAATATCTAGCGCAGAATATTTTGGATTCAATTTTTTCTGTTGAATCATGAATCGAGATTTATAACTATCAAATTCCACACCTGTCATTTGAATATAATCCTCATCCATAGATGGAATATCAGTACGACCTGTTAGGATTAATTTTGCACCTGTTTTTAAAGCTAATTGTTTGGCACATTCAAAGGTGATTCCTCTTCCCCCACCAGTTGCAAGTACTACATCATTACTGGAAAACGAATATTTTTCCTCAAAAGCTACATTTTCCATTGTTTTCGTAACAATACCCTTTCGAGTTTTATTCTTTATACCAATCTCAATTAAATTACCAATTGAAGAAAATTCCCTCAATAATATATTTGAAATCTCTTCATTAGTTAAGTGATCAGAATCATCAATATCAACAACTTTTGTTTTGAATGGTCGCAATTCTTTTTCAAGTGCTTTTACAAAACCTGTAACTAAGGCCCCCAATGGATTGATTACTTCATTTTGATTATTTTCTACTCCAAAATATTTTCCGATATTTGTAACCCCAAAGTATGCAGAATTAGTATGATTTTTTAAAAATTCATATGAAATCTTAGATGAATAGAATAACCCATTATATAGGCTCAATACTGTGCTTTCCCATTCTTCTGTAGTCATATCACTATTAATTGATACAATATTCGTTAATCCTTGAAGATTAATAATACAATCAACATAGCCTAATTGATTTACTCTCTCTTGAAATACATTTTTAATATCCTCACTATTAGAAAAATCGAATTCTAATGGTGAAATCAAAGCAACCTTATTATTACTTTCAGATAGTCTTTCTAACATTAATTTACTAAGTTCACCATCTTTTGAATCTCCGATTAACAAAATATTCCTATTTTCTAAAGGATATGATGCTTCATCATTTATTGCCATATCAATTGTACTTGCAGAATATCTAGACATTTCATAAAATTCATCAGGCTGAATATTAACAATACTTTTATCTGTAGAGATAGGAATAGATGAGTTGAGCAATGGAACAGTATTAGATTGATTACTCTTAATATAACTTACAATATCAGAAATTGTATGAGGTAAACCTTCCTCGCTATCTACGATATCACTAAGTTTAAACTCAGTTCTTACCTTAGCCATAATTT
>OAZY01000115.1_pt1 | contig 88558 bp, 93 predicted proteins | sample 1494931 | NCBI WGS metagenome assembly OAZY01 (sample SAMEA2579921, study PRJEB22360) | human gut metagenome | biome: human gut; feature: human-associated habitat; material: faeces | place: Denmark | collected 2008/2010 | reverse complement strand
TCACAAATTCGATTTTACAAATGAACATAACCGTAATCAACCACGGTTATTAAAGGGTTGATAGAAAGGAAATGTATATTGTAGATGACCAGCTAGATGGGTCAATTACAATATACCAGGAAAAAAGAGTGAAATATATAAAATTAGGAAACACTGATATTGAAGTATCTAGAATTTGTGTGGGTGGGATGTCTTTTGGAGAACCTTCAGAAGATTTCCATTTATGGACATTGGATCAAGAAAAGACAACGTCTATGATTAAACATGCCTATGAATTAGGGGTGAATTTCATTGATACAGCAAATACATATTCTCATGGTACAAGTGAAATCTTTATTGGTAATGCTTTAAAAGAACTAGGAATTCCTAGAGAAAATTATTTAGACTTGTATTATATTCATCGATTTGATTATGATACACCGATTGAAGAAACGATGGAAGCTTTAGATACTCTAGTCAAAAGTGGTAAAGTAAGAGCATTAGGAGCGAGTTCAATGTATGGATATCAATTCCATAATATGCAGGAAGTAGCGAAGAATAATAATTGGACACTATTTTCAGTAATGCAAAATCATTATAATTTGTTGTATCGTGAAGATGAACATGAGATGATTCCGATTTGTCAACAATATGCTGTTTCTTTAGTGCCATATAGTCCTTTGGCTGGTGGCCATTTAACACATAGAGGTTGGGATAGTGATTCTTTGAGAGCAAAAACCGATAAAGTTCGCCGTGATAAGTATGATCATGCAATAGATAATGACACGATCATTATTGATCGTGTAAGTGAACTTGCTGAAAAATATAATGTGTCAATGGCTCAAATATCTTTGGCTTGGTTATTAAAGAGAGGTGTTGCTTCACCGATTGTAGGAGCTACATCAATACCTCACTTTGAGGATGCAGTTAAAGCGGTAGAATTAGAATTGAGTGATGAAGACTGCAGGTATCTAGAAGAAGATTATAAACCACATTCTATAGTAGGTCTTTTACCAAACACGAAATAGAATATATTTTAGCATTTTACATTTATAAACTTCATATTCTTAACATAGATGAGTAAGTCTTGATTTAAAAGCGAGAAGAAGTATTATTGTAAGTTGAAAAACCAAGACATAGAAGTGTCTGAAGAGGTATTTAAACTATGTAAAAGTAGTTACAAGAAAACAAGATATTTATAAAACTAAAGTAGATGGTTGATCTTCAAGATAGAGGATATTGATTGATCTACTTTTTTTGTTGCAAATAAAAATATTAAATTAGATATTATTTGAAGCATAATGATTAATGACTTAGTGAAACTTGTTATTGAAGAAATCATAAAATTACCAAACGGATATAGGAATATTTACAAATTAAAGGGGCGATGCGTAAAAGCTGAAAAATGATGTAAGGCTTAGAGGAGTAATACTTGGTCACTATTCAATAAAAAATGAAGCCTTAGCAGCATTTAATCATTCAGAACCATTGCACAATATGAGATTTAAGGATATTAGACCTAATCATACAGAAGGGGTGATTGAAAAAGCTAATGTAGGTAATGCAACAAAATCTAGAATTAAATCAATGTATAACCTATTATATAGATATATTGTTAAATATAATATTGTTGAAAAAACAAAAAAGTCCTGAATTAATCAGGACTTTTTAAAGAATTTAATATAAATGTGTAATTATTTACAAGCTTCTTCGATTGCTACGGCAACAGCAACTGTAGCTCCAACCATAGGGTTGTTACCCATACCGATTAATCCCATCATTTCTACGTGAGCAGGAACTGATGAAGAACCAGCGAATTGAGCATCTGAATGCATACGTCCCATAGTGTCAGTCATACCGTAAGAAGCAGGACCAGCAGCCATGTTATCAGGGTGTAAAGTACGTCCAGTTCCTCCTCCAGAAGCAACTGAGAAATATTTTTTACCTTGTTCAATACATTCTTTTTTATATGTTCCAGCAACTGGATGTTGGAAACGAGTAGGGTTAGTAGAGTTACCGGTAATTGATACATCTACACCTTCTTTATGCATGATAGCAACACCTTCTCTAACGTCATCAGCACCATAGCAGTTAACTTTAGCACGAGGACCATCAGAGTAAGCTGTTGTAGATAATACTTTTACTTCACCTGTAAAATAATCGAATTGAGTTTCCACGTAAGTGAATCCGTTAATTCTTGAGATGATTTTTGCAGCATCTTTTCCTAAACCGTTTAAGATAACTCTTAATGGTTTAGTTCTAACTTTATTAGCTTTTTCAGCGATTTTGATTGCACCTTCAGCAGCAGCGAAAGATTCATGTCCAGCTAAGAAAGCAAAACATTCAGTACCTTCATCTAATAACATAGAACCTAAGTTACCATGTCCTAAACCTACTTTACGGTCATCAGCAACTGATCCTGGAATACAGAATGATTGTAAACCAACACCGATTGTTTTTGCAGCGTCTACAGCTTTAACATCTCCATTTTTGATTGCCATTGCAGCACCGACAGTGTATGCCCAACAAGCGTTTTCAAAACAGATTGGTTGAGTTGATTTTACGATTTCGTAAACATCAATTCCTTTTTCATCGCAGATAGCTTTAGCTTCTTCGATTGATTTGATATCAAATTTAGCTAGTGCAGCGTTAATTTGATCAATTCTTCTTTCATAACTTTCAAATAATGCCATTTTCGTACCCTCCTATTATTCCTTTCTTGGATCGATGTACTTAGCAGCATCATCGAATCTACCATAAGTTCCAGTAGCTTCTTTCATTGCTTCATTAGCATCTTTTCCAGCTTTAACCATATCCATCATTCTACCTAAGTTAACAAATTCATAACCAATAATTTCATTATTAGCATCTAAAGCGATTCTATTAATATAACCTTCAGTTAATTCAAGATAACGAGGACCTTTAGCTTTTGTTGAATAAGAAGTACCAGTCATACTTCTTAAACCTTTTCCTAAGTCTTCTAATCCAGCTCCAACAGGTAAACCACCTTCAGAGAATGCAGATTGAGTACGTCCATAAACGATTTGTAAGAATAATTCTCTCATTGCAGTATTGATTGCATCGCAAACTAAGTCAGTATTTAAACCTTCTAATAAAGTTTTTCCTACTAATGCTTCTGAAGCCATCGCTGCAGAGTGAGTCATCCCTGAACATCCGATAGTTTCAATTAATGCTTCTTCAATGATACCTTCTTTAACGTTTAATGTTAATTTACAAGCACCTTGTTGAGGAGCACACCAACCGATACCATGAGTTAAACCAGAGATATCTTTAATTTCTTTAGAATATACCCATTTTCCTTCTTCAGGAATTGGAGCACATCCATGTGAAGCACCTTGAGCGACACTACACATTTGTTCTACTTCGTGTGAATAAATCATTTTTTCTAACTCCCTTCGTGTTTTCGATTATAAATAGCTAGTCATGCTATTTAAGGCGAACTAAAATCACCTGAGTAAAGTATAGAATAAAGCCGAGTTAAAGTCAATGAAACATCAACGATTATCAAAATAAATTCGACAAAATAATCGGTAAAAAAAGGAGTTTATGAATACCTTTTAATATAATATTATTACACTAATAAAAACATATTGAACAGGCTATGAGTATGAAAATACCCATGTTTAATCATCGTAAAGATATATAGGGATAACACTAAGATGATTTTTATTGAAATATGGGGGAGAAATTAAACTACTCAAAGAACCTTTGACTAAAGAAAATTATTTATAATAGCAATTTTTGAAGCAATTAGCATTGTCGAAAATTCAATCTTGAATCATGAATTATTAATCTTATTAAAAAGGAATGGTGTTAAATTCATTAATATCCATTCAATTGGGTATGATCATATTAATATTAAGGCTACCAAGGTATTAGGAATTGGTATTTCAAATAATCCTTATTCAGTTAGTTCAATTGCGGACTTTATTTCTTTACATATTCCAGTCAGCGCTAAAACATATCATGCTATTAATAAGGATAATTTTTATAAAGGTGAAAGGTAGAATCATTATTATTGATACAGAATGTGATGAATTGATTAATTCAAAGAAATTGGTAGAGTGTTGCGATTAGGCAACTAATGATATGGTAGAAAACACAATCTTGCTTTTAAAAGAGATAATGTAGGATAGAACTTCAGTGTATGAAATTCAACAAAATGTTTAGAATTCATTTTGAGATGATATAATATTGATATTGAGGAGGACGAGAATGAAGATTATTGCATTTGAAGTACGAAGTGACGAGATGGCAGATTTTGAAATTATGAATAATTCAAATAACTTTGAAATAACTTATTATAAGGAATATCTATGCCAAAAAAATTTATCTTTATTGAATGGATATGATGGAATTGCTTTTTTAGGGGAGAGTAAGATCAATCATGAAATTTTAGATGCTATTGCTAAAGCAGGAATTGGAGTTATTGCAACAAGAACAATAGGATATGATCATATTGATATCGAATATGCCAAAGAATTAGGAATAAAGGTTTGTAATTCTAGTTATGGACCGGAAGGAGTTGCAGATTTTACTGTTATGCTAATGCTGTTATCGTTACGTCATTATAAAAAAGCTTTGTGGTTAGGACAGGTAAATGATTATTCTTTACAAGGGCTAGAAGGGCGAGAGATGAAAGATTTAACGATAGGAATTATGGGGACCGGACGAATAGGTCAAGCAGTTTTAAAAAACTTATCCGGCTTTGGAGCTCGTTTATTAGCTTATGATATTCATCAAAATGAAACCGCTAAAATATATGCAACTTATGTCGACCTAGAGCAGTTTTATCAAGAATGTGACATTATTTCTTTGCATATGCCGTATCTTAAAAGTACGCACCATCTAATTAACGATCAAACAATAAGTAAAATGAAAGATGGAATAATCATTATTAACTGTGCTCGGGGGCAATTATGCAATACCGAGTCTTTAATCAGGGGAATCGAAAATAAGAAGATTGGGGCTTTAGGACTTGATGTGGTTGAAGGTGAAGAAGGAATTTATCATCAAGATATGCGTACTGATATAATTAAAAATAAAAATATGGCATATTTACGTCAATTTCCTAATGTTGTCATGACACAACATTTAGCTTTTTATACTGATGCAGCTGTTAGCAGTATGGTTCAATTATCACTTAATGGTCTATGGGCTTGTTATAATGATCTGGATTGGGATAACGATTTAACAAAAGATTTGTAATCGCAGAAATTTCTGTGATTTTTTTAATGCTTTTTACTTGCACATAAGGTTAGTATGTGCTAACCTTATTGTAGTTAGGTAAAACTAACTTCGTGTGAATAAATGATTCTTTCTAACCTGGCTTAGTCACCCAGGTTAAGGAATCATGAAGGAGGAAAACAAATGAGTAAAATTAAAAGTGTATATGCCCGTGAGGTCTTGGATTCACGTGGTAATCCTACTGTAGAGGTAGAAGTAACTACAGAATGTGGAGCATTCGCTAGTGCGATAGTACCAAGTGGAGCTTCAACAGGTGTTCATGAGGCAGTTGAATTACGTGATGGTGATAAAAACCGTTATTTAGGATTAGGAACAGAAAAAGCAGTAAAAAATGTTAATGAGATTATTGCTAAAGAATTAATTGGTAAAGAAGTAACAAATCAAAGAGAAATCGATGAAACGATGATTGCTTTGGACGGAACACCAAATAAAGGTAAGTTAGGTGCAAATGCAATCTTAGGCGTATCTTTAGCTATTGCTAAATGTGCTGCGACGAGCTTAGATTTACCATTATATCGTTACATTGGAGGAGCTAATGCTTATGTATTACCTACACCAATGATGAATATCATTAATGGTGGAGCTCATGCAGATAATAATGTAGATTTTCAGGAATTTATGATTATGCCGGTTAGCGCTCCAACATTTAAAGAAGCAATCAGAATGGGTGCGGAAGTATTCCATGCTTTGAAAGCCGTTTTAAAAGGAAAAGGATTAAATACAGCAGTTGGTGATGAGGGAGGCTTTGCTCCAAATTTAGCTTCTAATGAAGATGCTATTAAAACTATTCTAGAGGCAGTAGAAAAGGCTGGCTATAAACCAGGTGAAGATATTAAATTGGCAATGGATGTTGCAAGCAGTGAGTTTTACCAAGATGGTAAATATGTATTACCAGGAGAAAATAATAAATCATTTACTTCAAAAGAATTAGTTGATTTTTATGCTGAATTATGTTCTAAATATCCAATTATCTCAATTGAAGATGGTTTAGATCAAGATGATTGGGAAGGTTGGGATTATCTAACTGAGAAGTTAGGGGACAAAGTACAGTTAGTTGGTGATGATTTCTTTGTAACTAATACTAAACGTCTTGAAGAAGGAATTAAACGCGGTGTAGCTAATTCAATCTTAATTAAAGTAAATCAAATTGGTACTTTAACAGAAACTTTAGAAGCTATTGAAATGGCCCAAAAAGCAAATTATACAGCAGTTATCTCTCATAGATCAGGAGAAACAGAAGATACAACTATTGCTGATATTGCGGTAGCAACAAATGCGGGACAAATTAAAACTGGCTCTGCATCAAGAACAGACCGAATTGCTAAATATAATCAATTAATTAGAATTGAAGATCGTCTAGGTAAACAAAGTAAATATTCTGGATTATCAGGATTTTACCAATTGAATAAATAATTTGGATAAATTTTATAAAAACTATTGCATAATCAGTTAGTCCGTGCTAACATATAGATAGTTAGTTAAAGCTAACTAGAGAAAAGGAGAAATGTATGAAAGTAGTATTTGCATCAAGAACAGGTAATGTTCAAAGTATTGTTGATCGTTTAAGTGTCGACGCCTTAGAAATATCTTCTGGAGATGAGGCTGTTAGCGAGCCGTTTCTCTTAATCACTTATACTGATGGTTATGGTGATGTCCCTATGGAAGTTGAATCATTTTTAAATAGTAATGGTGACCATTTAAAAGGTGTTATAGTTAGTGGTGATCAAGGATACGGTGAAGCATTCTGTAAAGCTGGTGACGTTATTGCTGAACAATACAATGTTCCTTGTCTTTACAAAGTTGAGAATGATGGAACTGATGAAGATATAGAGGAAATTAAAAAAATAATTAATAATCAATAGTTAAATATTTGCTGATAGAGGTTGCTGATATATCATACCTACAACGATAAAATTTCCTAATATAATTATTAGCACTCTTTAAAAGTAAAAAATAGTAAGAAAGGTATCCGTGATAAGCTATTCACCTTTTTCTCGAAGACATAGACGGATACTTCTTACTAAATTATCCCGTCGAAAACAATAATAGATTTAACTATTTTCCAAATTCCTTAAACATAGTAGTGAATTTCCTTTATATCAGTTCATTCTCTAAACATTCGTCCATGGTATTTTGTCCTTGAAATCATGGCATATTAGAAAGTGATAGAAAATGTAATTTATAAAATATCCTTCAAGTTATAAATAATATTTTCAAATGTAACGAACTTTAAATCCACATCCAAGTAAGTGATAAATAATTTAGCCATTATAATTATCATTCTTTACATTAAGTTCGTAACTTTCAAAACCGGAAGCATTCCGGTTTTCTTTTTTTTATTTTATTGGTATAATTATATAAAACGATTGGAGGAAGAGTAGATGATGCACGAATCTGGTGAAATGTATTTGGAAACAATTTTATTATTAAAAAAACAAAACGGTAATGTTCGTTCGATTGATATTGCTCGAGAGTTGGGATTTAGTAAACCAAGTGTTAGTCGTGGTGTAGGCATTCTAAAGAATGACGGATATATTATTGTTGATAGTAAAGGATATATTGAACTAACTGAAAAAGGAACGGAAAAGGCTACTGCTGTTTATGAAAAACATGAATGTCTTACAGAATTTTTAATGCATACTGCAAAGGTTTCTAAAGAAGTAGCTGAGGATGATGCTTGTAAGATTGAACATATTATAAGTGATGAAGTATTTGAAGGAATTAAAAAGTTTTTAAACAAGTAATTGAACGTAAGATGCAAGAAGGCTTCTTACGTTTTCTTGGTTTTTTAAGATTTTTATATTTTATAACAGGGAGAGGTTGTTATGAAAACAAATGAACTTGAAAAATTATTGGGGACTACAAAGGATACCTTACGTTATTATGAAAAGGAGGAATTAATTTCGCCATCACGTGATGATAATGGTTATCGTAATTATAGTCATGAAGATATTCGAATAATAAAAAATATTATTATGTTGCGCTCTTTTGATCTTTCAATTGAAGACATCAGACGTATATTTAACAATGAAATTTCTTTAAATACATGTTTGAATCAGAAAAAAGAATATTTATTAAAAGAGATAGGTAAAAAGCAGAGAATCATTGATTTAATTGAAAAAAACTTATCACGCAAGAAAGCTTTTTAGGTTATTTAAAAATTCCAGTAGACATTGAAAATAAAGTACACGTTCTTTTCTCAAATGAAGAAATAATGATTAGGGAGAACATAAGAAAGGATTGCCAAATATAATTATCAGGATATCAAGAGAGTGGTTTTTTCGATATGTTCCAGAACTTATATTCCGGCGTTAGCTGGCGATCATGGGTATTTGCTATTTGCAATGTGGTCACATATTGGATTATTATCACGGTATTTATATAGATTTGGATATATATGCTGAATATAGTTGTCATTTATTTGAGAGTATTTCTCTAGATAATATTCATGAAATCTTTGCTATTTTAAAAGATAAGGATATCATAATCGAAGATCCGCTCAATTTGAACGGTATTTTTACCCAATATCAAAATTTGTCTGAGCTTGAAAAATATTTTGATAATAATATGTCTAAATAGCAAAAAAATATGGCTTGGATAACCCTTGAGGTAGCGAAATTTCTCAACAGATTGATAAGCTTCATACTTATATAAATAATACTGAAAAGGGGAGAAGAGGAAATAAATTATTTATATTAAAGTCTTTAATAAATAGTAGTTTTCCTAAATGTACGTTAGTTATTTTGATTTTAGTTTTTAATTGCTCCGCTATCTCTTTTTATCATAGGAGGGATTATATTTGCCTTTAAATAGATAATTTCATGATTTTTAATAAGTAAAACGGGTAATTGATTTAATAAATTTAATTCATTGACAATAAAATTTTATTGATTTATGCTTGGATTATGAGTTACCGGTGGCTCTTATAAAAAGGAGCGAAAAATTATGTATCATTTAAGATTTAAAGGAGAACATTATCAGATTGGATTTAAGTGGGGGAGAAATTTATTAAAACATAAGCAACTGTTTTTAACTAATGTACCCTTTGAAATTACTTTAGAGCACTATGATTTTGCTTTACAATGTTTACCGATTTATCAAAAATTTTTCCCAGAGATTATTGAAGAAATAAGGGGAATTGCTGATGGACAAAAATGTTCATTTAAAAGTATTTGTGCTGTTTTGTTGAGTATGTACTGCATTGTTCCAGAAGTACATTGTTCTTGTTTTGCTTTTAGAAATGAAAATGAAATCTTATTTGGACGAAATAGTGATTTTTTAACAAAAATTGAAAAACTGTATACTAATTGTATATATCAATTTACTAATGATTCATATGCGTTTAATGGCAACACTACAGCGTGCGTTGAGATGGAAGATGGTATCAACGAGTATGGTTTAGCAATTGGATTAACTGCTGTTTATCCGACTGTAAAACAACTGGGGCTAAATGCCGGAATGATGCTGCGGCTATTTTTGGAGAAGTGTAAAACAGTTGATGAAGTAATTCAATTGTTGAATACATTACCGATTGCTTCAAGTCAAACTTTTACACTGGTTGATACTGGTGGTGATATTGCATTGATTGAGTGCAATAGTAAACAAATTAAAATCAATAGAAATAATCAGAATGCTTTTGCAACTAACTGGTTCTTCAGTGAAGCAATGCGGGAATATAATAATCATCTTATTGATAATTGGCAAGCTCAAAAGCGCTATCAAACTATCAAAGAAGCGATTTTAACTGATAAAATCAACGATTTTAATGATGCGGCTGCTTTATTATCAGGTAGGTATGGTTATATTTGTCAGTACGATCGAAAAACAGGAAAGGATACAGTTTGGTCGGTCATATATGATGTGAAAAATAAAAGGATTTTTCGAGTTGAAGGAAATCCTTCACGAAAATCCTTTATGGAAGATAAAAGATTTAAGTTCAAATGATTAGGTGAATGCTATAACTGATTGAAAATAAACAGGTTTTTATTTTGATTTAAACAGAAAGATAAAAAAGTAGATGAAAACATGATATGATGATTCCACTAAAGTAGACACACGAAATAACCAAATGGGTATCTATGGAGGTGGGAGCATATCACTAAGTTAGCCGGGTTAAAAATTTTATTTATTTTGTGTATCTACCTGATAGCCCTTAGATTAATTTCTATCTTACTTTTTTATTTTTGACAATTAGGACAATAATAGATACTACCACCTAGATATTGTTCTTTTTTTATTTCACAGTGACAGATTGGGCAACCACTTTTATAAGATTTAGCGCATAAGATAGTTTTGTAGCCACCAGGATTTCCGTATATATCTTTTTCACTGTCTCGACCGTGGTTTTCGACCATCTTTGTTAGAGTTCTAATAATCGCATCATATAAATTTTTTATATCTTGTTCATTTAATGTCTTAATCCTTCGTTTGGGAAAGAGTTTGGCATTAAACATAATATCTTGAGCAACACCATTACCAATCCCTAAAATTCTTTGCTTAGTTGCTAAAAAGGCTTTGATACTGAGTTTTTCAGTTTCATCAGTAATTAATGTTTTAAAGTAATTAAGAGTAAATTCTTGATCTAAAGGACCAATACTGGTTAATTCTGTTTGATAATATTCATTATTTGATCCTGTTATTTGATCAAAAAGTCCAATAAAACAATACATTGATGTTGTTACATTGATGAAACTTTGATCAGCAAAAGTAATTAGTAATTTGCTTTTTTTTAATTTAGTTGGTTTTTGGTAGTAGCGAATATTAGCGCCGTCACGAAAGGTTAAACGGTAATTCTCAATTACTATTTCAACATAGTAATTTCGCTTAATAATACCTGTTACTTTTTTACCAACTAATAATTCCTTGTATGAATTAGGATTTCCTTCATAAAAAGTAAATTTATGATCAGTGTAGTTACCCCCGAGATCAATTATAGTCTTACCAAGTATTTCTTTTTCCAAGTCATCAGCAATTGCATATGCTTCAGGAAGTTCAATCATCTTTCTCACCAGCCTTATATTAATATTCTAACATAGATACTGATTTAAAAACATCATAATAAATAAAAAAGCAAAGTGTTTAGATGATATGATTCCCTCTTAAATAGATTTTGGTTATTTGCCTTGGCTATTTAAAGATAATTATATCAAATATGTCTTTGCTCTTAATTTAAGCCTTGTCGACTTTTTTTAAAATACATTAAATCAGTTGCCTGCATTCCGTTTTCAATTATCTTATTAGGATAATAGTCAATAAAGAAATTTTCAATCCGATGACTATAAACATATCCTAAACGTGTATAAAAAGTGATATTTTCAAGACTGGAATTTGCAGTACCAACTAGAAAAGTATCATATGAATTGTACGTTTCTTCAATAAATTTGATTAATGCTTTGGCATAGCCGTGACCACGATGTTCACTTAATGTAAGGAGATTTTTGATTTCAACTTCGCCATCAATTATTTCTACTGCAATGAATGAAACTGGTTCGTCTTTTAAATAAAAGCCATACAGAGCACCATTTTCTAGGTAATCTCTAACTAAATTAATATTAGGATCACTTTCAGTTAAAAGGTGATCATAATCCATTTTATTGTTTATTTCTTTTATCATTGTTTTCACTTCCCAAGATGTATTATAACAAAGTTTTATCTAATGTAAAAGAATCTAATTATATGATATACTAATGGACAAAGGAGTGCAGCAAAGATGAAGAAAATATTAATTTGTTTGATGATGTTATTTTTAGTGGTTGGCTGCTCATCATCGAATCAAAAGAATAAAAAAGAAGAAACAGTCAAGAAAGAAGAAAAAACAGAAGAAAAAGAGCCTGTCAATACTAGTATTAAATTAAATTTTGCAGGGGATTGTACATTGGGAAATTATGCAGGACAAGCTTATGATGGATCGTTTAATCAAGAGTATGCCAAACAGGGAAATGATGCTACATATTTTTTTAAGAATGTCAAAAATGTTTTCGAAAATGATGACCTTACAATTGTTAATCTTGAAGGCCCATTGACAAGTGCGACTTCACATGTAGAAAAACAGTTTCCTTTTAGCGGACCAAAAGAATATGTTAATATTTTAACTAGCGGTAGTGTTGAGCTGGTTTCTATTGCCAATAATCATTCAGAAGATTATTATGAACAAGGGATGACGGATACTAAGCAAGTACTTGATGAAAAGGGAATTGGCTATTTTGGCTATGAAACGTCATGTGTCAAGGAAATTAAAGGAATTAAAATTGGCTTTTTGGGGTATCGTTCAATGTCTTTATCAATGAATAACGAAAAAGGGCGTGCAACAATTAAAGCAGCAATCAATGACTTGAAAAATAACCAGGGAGCTAATGCCGTAGTCGTTTTTTATCACTGGGGAATTGAGCGGGAATACTATGCGAATAGTGATCAGCGTGAGTTAGCAAAATTTTCAATAGATAGTGGTGCGGATTTAGTTATGGGTTCACATCCGCATGTTGTTCAAGGAACAGAAGAATATAATGGAAAACAAATCGTTTATTCATTAGGAAACTTTTGTTTTGGTGGAAATCGCAACCCTAGTGATACAGATTCAATGATTTACTCAATTACAATGAATTTCACTGATGGTGTTTATACTGGAGATAGTCACGAAATTATTCCTTGTTCAGTTACCTCGGTTAAAGGACGAAATAATTATCAGCCAATAATTTTAGAAGGTAATGAAAAAGAGAGAGTACTAACTAAAATACAAAAATATAGTTACTAGAAGATGGGATAAAACCATCTTTTATTATAAAATAATATATATAATATTTGTAATCTCATTATATTAGCTTTATAATTAACATAGAGGGTGATAATTATGAAGCGCAAATTAGTATATTTTCTTTATAGTGGTTATATTGTTTTCTTGGTTGGGTTATTGGGAGCCGTTTTGCTAATAGTATCAGTAAAGGTACTTTAAATATTATCTGTTTATTTATTTTTATTGGTGTTTTAGCTTTTTGTTGTGGTGGTTTTGTTGGTTATCCAACTCGTCAAATTGATACAGAACAGACCATCAAAGATAAGTTAGAAAGCCGTGATGATGCTATTTTAATCAAAGAGTTGTTTATAATGATAATTCCGTTAGTAATTATTTTTATTATCAATTATTTTTGTTGAGTTTAAAATGCGACAATTTTTTTGTAAATGCTTGAATCTTGAATCAATAAATGATATTATGCAAATAGTTATACGACTGACGGAAGTGGAATTAACCACAGGGAGTATAATCATGTAAGAGCCGACCGTCTGGGCAAGAGTCTGGACGAGTGTAGGCTCTTTTTTAATTCTTTGGTCAAATTGCTTGTTTTGAGGGCGAAAAGAGTGGTTTTAAAACAACTGTACTGGTTGAGAAAAAAGCCGAAATATGATATAAATTAGGTGTATTTTTGTTTTGATTATTGGTGACCTTAGAATGTTTATTTAAAAATTATATTTGAAAGGGTGGCGTTATGTTAACTGATGTTGAAATTGCACAAAGTGCAAAGATGAAACCAATTAGTGAGATTGCTAAAAAGGTTGGTTTAGAAGATGATGATTTAGAATTATATGGTAAGTATAAAGCCAAGATTGCACTTGAGGCGATTAATCGGCTGGAAAACAATCCTGATGGAAAATTGATCTTGGTTACTGCAATTAATCCTACTCCAGCTGGGGAAGGTAAGACGACAACGATGATCGGATTGTCTCAAGCCTTAAATAAGTTAGGAAAAAAATCAGTTGTGGCAATGAGAGAACCATCTTTAGGGCCATGTTTTGGGATCAAAGGTGGAGCTGCCGGTGGAGGATATGCACAAGTAGTTCCAATGGAAGATATTAATTTACATTTTACTGGTGATATCCATGCAATCACTGCTGCTAATAATCTTATTGCGGCAATGCTTGATAACTCTATTCATCAGGGAAATCCTCTAAATATCGATGTACGTAATATTGTTTGGAGAAGAGTTGTTGATTTAAATGATCGTGCTTTACGTAATACTATCTGTGGTCTTGGCGGAAAAGTCAATGGAATGCCTCGAGAAGACGGTTTTGATATTACTGTCGCTAGTGAAGTAATGGCAATTTTATGTTTGGCAACGAGCCTTGAAGATTTAAAAGAACGAGCAGGTAAAATGATCGTTGCTTATGACTATGCTGGAAATCCAGTTACAGTAAATGATATTGAAGCAACTGGTGCAGTTACTTTATTATTAAAAGACGCAATTAAACCAAACTTAGTACAAACATTAGATCATACGCCGGTCTTTGTTCATGGGGGACCGTTTGCTAATATTGCTCATGGATGTAACTCAGTGATGGCAACTAAATTAGCTATTAAATTAGGTGATTATGCAATTACAGAAGCAGGATTTGGTGCTGATTTAGGAGCAGAAAAATTCTTAGATATAAAATGTCGTCAAGCTAATCTTGATCCTCAAGCAGTTGTGATCGTTGCAACTGTTAGAGCGCTAAAAATGCATGGTGGTGTTGATAAAAAAGAGTTAGGCACAGAAAATCTTGAAGCTTTAGCAAAAGGAATTAAAAATTTAGAAAAACATATTGAAAATATTGCGAAATATAACCTGCCTTCAGTGGTAGCAATCAATGCTTTTCCAACTGATAGTGAAGCAGAGTTGCAATTATTAAAAGATACATGTAATAAAATGGGTGTTGATGTAGCTATTTCTAAAGTATGGGAAAAAGGTGCTGATGGGGGAATCGAGCTTGCTGAAAAACTATTAGAAATCTTAGATACTAAAGAAGCTAATTATCAACCATTATATGATTTAAATTTATCAATCAAAGAAAAAATTGAAACTATCGCGAAAGAAATCTATGGTGCTGACGGAGTAGCGTTTGATAAAAAAGTATTAACAAAGATGAAAAAGTACGAAGCACAAGGATTAGCTGATTTACCAATCTGTGTAGCTAAGACCCAATACTCTTTATCTGATCAACCGACGCTGCTTGGTCGCCCTAGCGGATTTACGATTAAGATTAATGATCTTATCCCATCTGCCGGAGCAGGATTTTTAGTAGCTATCTCTGGAAGTATTATGAGAATGCCAGGATTACCAAAACGTCCGGCAGCGGTTAATATGGACATTGATAAAGATGGTAAGATAGTAGGCTTATTCTAAAAGTGACTCATTGTCACTTTTAGTGGTTTAAAAAGAAAGGAAGAAATTATGAAAGTAGCAATTATTATGGGTTCTACAAGCGATTTAAGTAAGGTTGAACCAGCAATTGGAATTTTGAAAGACTATGGTGTTGAAGTAAATGTAAGATGTCTTTCAGCTCATCGGGCACATTTAGGATTAAGTACATTTATTAAAGAAACAGAAACTGATGGAACCGAAGTAATTATTACAGCGGCTGGAATGGCAGCAGCTTTACCTGGAGTTGTCGCTTCTCAAACAGTATTGCCAGTTATCGGGGTACCAATTAGCGGGGCTACATTAGATGGTATGGATGCGTTACTATCAATCGTTCAAATGCCTTCAGGAATTCCTGTGGCTACTGTGGCAATTAACGGGAGCAAGAACGCTGCATATTTGGCGTTACAAATCATGGCAATCAAACATGATAAGATTAAAGAAAAGTTATTAGCATATCGTAAAGATATGGAAAAGCAAGCAATGAGTGCTAATGAAGAAGTTATTGCAAAATATAAATAAAAGATAAGAGGAGAAATCAAAATGGCAGAATTATTATATGAAGGAAAAGCAAAACAAGTTTACAAAACAGATAAAGAAGATGAATATTTGATTCATTATAAAGATGACGCAACTGCTGGAAATGGTGTAAAACATGATCAGTTTGAAGGTAAGGGAGTTTTAAACAATACAATTTCTTGCATTATCTTTGATATGTTAGAAGAAGCAGGAATTAAAACTCATATGATCAAGAAATTAAATGAACGTGATATTTTAGTAAAAAAAGTTGATATCTTCCCATTAGAAGTAATTATTAGAAATATTACAACAGGGTCTTTTTGTAAAAGATTAGGAGCTCCTGAAGGAATCGTTTTAGACGAACCAATTTTTGAATTAAGTTATAAAAATGATGATTATGGTGATCCATTGATTAATGAAGATCACGCAGTTGCCTTAAAACTATGTACAAGAGAAGAATATAATTTTATTAAACAAGAAACATTAAAAATAAATGAATTATTAAAGGAATTTTTCTTAAGCTTAAATTTAAAATTAGTTGATTTTAAAATTGAATTTGGGAAAACACCTGATGGTCAAATCTTGTTAGCTGATGAAATTTCTCCAGATTCTTGTCGTTTATGGGATGTTGAAACTAATCAAAAATACGATAAAGATGTATTTAGACAAGATATTGGTGATTTAATCGAAACTTATAAAGCAGTATTAGCAAGAATGCAAAAATAATAAAGGAGATTAAAAAATGGATTACAAAAAGGCTGGAGTAGATATTGAAGCAGGATACAAATCAGTTGAATTAATGAAAAAACACGTTAAGGAAACAATGCGTCCGGAGGTTTTAGGTGGTCTTGGTGGTTTTGCAGGAGCATTTGATTTAAGTGCAATCAAAGATATGGATGAACCTGTTCTTTTATCAGGAACTGATGGATGCGGAACAAAAGTAAAACTTGCTTTTGTAATGGATAAACATGATACAATTGGTATTGATGCAGTTGCAATGTGTGTTAATGATATTGCCTGTTCAGGTGGAGAACCATTGTTCTTCCTTGATTATATTGCGTGTGGAAAAAACTATCCGGAAAAAATTGCGACGATCGTAAGTGGGGTTGCTGAAGGCTGTAAACAATCTGGTTGTGCTTTAGTTGGTGGTGAAACAGCGGAACATCCTGGATTAATGCCTGAAGACGACTATGATCTAGCTGGTTTTGCAGTCGGGGTGGTTGATAAAAAAGATATTATTAATGGTGAAAACATTAAACCAGGTGATGTTTTAGTGGGAATTGCTTCAAGTGGAGTTCATAGTAATGGATTCTCATTAGTTCGAAACGTATTTGAGATGAATAAAGAAACCTTAGACACATATTATGATGAACTTGGAAAAACATTAGGCGAAGCCCTAATTGCACCAACTAGAATTTATGTAAAAGCATTAAAAAATGTTAAAGATGCTGGGGTAAGAATAAAAGGCTGCTCTCATATAACTGGTGGTGGTTTTGATGAAAATATCCCAAGAATGTTACCCGATGGAGTAAAAGCAGTTATTAAAAAAGATAGCTATAAAGTACCCGCAATTTTTGATCTGATTGCTAAAAAAGGTGATATTGCAGAGGAAATGATGTATAACACATTTAACATGGGATTAGGTATGGTCATTGCGTTAGATCCAGCTGATATTGAAACTAGTATGGCGGCAATTAAAGCAGCAGGTGATGAATGTTATATTATTGGAAGTATTGAAGCAGGTGACAAAGGAGTGCAATTATGCTAAAAATTGCTGTCTTTGTTTCTGGGGGAGGAACAGACTTGCAATCGGTCATTGATGCTGTTAAAAATAACAGCATCAATGGTGAAATTGCAATCGTTATTTCTAATCGTAAGAATGCATATGGACTTGAACGTGCAAGACAGGCAGGAATTGAAACTGCTGTAGTGCGTAAAGATGATGAATTAATTGTTAAAATGTTAAAAGAACGCAATGTTGGTCTAGTTGTTTTAGCGGGATATTTAGCGATCCTTACGGATGTATTGATTGATGCTTATCCTAATAAAATTATTAATATTCATCCTTCATTGATTCCATCATTTTGTGGACCAGGGCATTATGGAATGCATGTTCATGAAAAAGTTTTAGCGCGAGGGGTAAAAGTGACTGGTGCAACAGTTCATTTTGTTAGTAGTGAGGTTGACGGAGGACCGATTATTCTTCAAGAGGCGTGCAATATTGATGATTTAGATAATGCTGAAGATATCCAAGCACGGGTATTAGAAATTGAACATCGCATTTTACCTAAAGCAGTTGCTTTATTTTGTGATGGTAAAATTATTGTTGAAAATGAAAGGGCTAAGGTGATTTAAAATGAAAAGAGCATTAGTTAGTGTTACTAATAAAGATGGTATCGTTGATTTTTGTAAAGGCCTAGTAGATTTAGGTTTTGAAATTGTTTCCACTGGGGGAACGATGGTTAAATTACAAGCAGAAAATGTACCATGTATTGCAATTGATGATGTAACCGGATTTCCTGAAATCTTAGATGGTCGAGTTAAAACTTTACATCCAAAAGTTCATGGTGGATTATTATTCCGTCGTGATCTTCAAGAACACGTTGACACAGTTAAAAAAATGGACATCCAACCAATTGATGTGGTTTGTGTTAATTTATATGAATTTGAAAAAGCGTTAAAAGCTGGTAAACCGATGGAAGATATGATTGAAAATATCGATATTGGGGGACCATCGATGATTCGTTCAGCAGCAAAGAATTTTAAAGATGTTTTAATTGTTACCGATCCTGCTGATTATGATAACGTCTTAACTGCAATCAAAGATAAAACTGATGATTTTGATTTTAGATTAAATCTTGCATATAAAGCATTTTCAACTACTGGCGCTTATGATGCGATGATTTCTCGTTATTTTGCAGGTGTTGTTGGGGATGATTTCCCAGATACTTTAAACGTTTCCTTAAAGAAAACGGAACATTTGCGTTATGGTGAAAATTCTCAACAAAGAGCTAACGGCTATGTTGATCCATTTGTGCAAGAAACTTTATTGGATTATGAACAATTACACGGTAAAGAAATTTCTTTCAACAATGTTAATGATTTATATGGTGCTATTGCCGTAGTACGTGAATTTAAAGATCAAATTGTTACAGCTGCGATTAAACATTCAACTCCTTGTGGGGTAGCGATTGGCAAAGATGGTTATGATTCTTATATGAAAGCTTATGAGGCTGATCCTCAAAGTATTTTTGGCGGAATTGTAGCAGTAAATTATAAAATCGATAAAAAAACGGCTGAAGAAATGCATAAGATCTTCTTAGAAATCGTAGCTGCACCTGACTTTGATGATGATGCTTTAGAAGTATTGAAGAAAAAGAAAAATTTACGAATCTTAAAACTTAAAAATCTATATGCGCGTGAAGCTAAATATGATATTAAATATTTAGAGGGTAAAGTTTTAGTTCAAGATATCAATACTGAAATGATTAAAGAAATGAATTGTGTAACAACTGCCAAACCTACAGAAGCTCAACTTAAAGATATGGAATTTGGTATGCGGGTCGTTAAATTTGTAAAGTCAAATGCTATTTGTATCGTTAAAGATGGTGTTACATTGGCTGTTGGTGGTGGACAAACATCAAGAATCTGGGCTTTAGAAAATGCGATTATCAATAATAAAGATAAAGATTTTAAAGGTGCAGTTCTTGCTAGTGATGCCTTTTTCCCATTTAGCGATTGTGCTGAGGTAGCATATAAAGCTGGAATTGGAGCAATCGTCCAACCAGGGGGATCGGTTCGAGATCAAGATTCAATTGATTTCTGTAATGAGAAAGGTATCCCAATGGTATTTACTGGATACAGACATTTTAGACATTAATAGAAAGGCCTAGAATATATGAAAGTACTTGTAATTGGTAGTGGTGGTCGTGAACACGCCATTGCGTATAAATTGAATCAAAGCAGTAAGGTAGATAAAATCTATGCGATTCCAGGGAATCCGGGAATTGCTAAAATTGGTGAGTGTATTGATGGTAAGGTTGAAGATAATGAAATGATCGTTAATTTTGCTAAAGAACATCAAATTGATTTAACTGTTATAGGACCAGAGGTACCACTTTGTAATGGTCTAGCAAATGATTTAGAGGCAGCCGGGTTAATGGCTTTTGGGCCAACTAAACATGCAGCTACATTGGAAGGTAGTAAAGCTTTTTCAAAAGACTTTATGATTAGACACAGTATTCCAACTGCTAAATATAAAGAAGTTAATAGTTATGATGAAGCCGTTAAAGCAATTAGCGAATTTGATTATCCGTTAGTTATTAAGGCTGATGGTTTAGCAGCAGGAAAAGGAGTCGTTATTGTTGACAACCATGAAGATGCTACTGTAACTTTAAAAGAAATGATGATTGACGGAAGTCTTGATGGAGCAGGAAGTAAAGTTGTTTTAGAAGAATTTTTAACCGGATTTGAATGTTCACTTCTTTGTTTTACAGATGGAGAAACAATTGTTCCAATGGTAAGTGCTAAAGATCATAAACAAATTTTTGATGGGAATAAGGGTCCTAATACTGGTGGTATGGGAACTGTTTCACCAAATCCATTTATGCCAGAAGGTATGGATGAGGTAATTAAAAGAGATATTCTTGATCCTTTTATGCAAGGATTAAAAGATGATAATATGGACTATCGCGGTGTTGTATTTATTGGTTTAATGATTGAAGATGGTAAAGCGAAAGTATTAGAATTTAATGTTCGTTTTGGTGATCCTGAAACACAATCAATTATGCTTCGCTTAGATAGTGATCTATATGATATCATGGTTGGTTGTGCTACAAAAACTTTAAAAGATGTTGAAGTTAAATGGAATGATCAACACGTTGCTTGTTTAGTTCTTTCAAGTGGAGGATATCCAGGTAATTATCAAAAAGGAATTGAAATAGAGAATATTGATGACTGTGATGACTGTGTTGTTTTCCATGCGGGGACAGCAATCAAAGATGGAAAATTAGTTACTAATGGTGGTCGGGTCTTAAATATTTGTGCTACAGGAGTTTCATTAGATGAGGTTCGTGAAAAAGTTTATGCGGTAGCAAAAAAGATTGATTTTGAAGGCAAATATTACCGAAGTGATATCGGACTTAGATAGGGGGATGAAAATGAGTGATGTAAAGCGTATTTACGTTGAAAAAAGAACAGCGTATGCAACAGAAGCAAACGAAATTAAACATAATTTAATTGAACAATTAGGGTTAGAAATTGATACCTTAAGAATTATCAACCGTTATGATGTTCAAGGAGTTAGTGATGGCATTTTAAAACAAGGAATCAACACTATCTTGGCTGAACCAATGGTCGACGATGTTTATCAAGAAGAATTTCCTACTAATAATCAAGAAGTAGTTTTTGCAATCGAATTTTTACCTGGTCAATATGATCAAAGAGCAGATTCATGTGAACAATGCTTTGCTATTTTAACAGGGAATAGTAGTGCTAAAGTTAAATGTGCACGGGTATTTGCCATTACTTTTAAAGGCGATAAAGATGAAATTTTGACGAAGATTCAAAGCTTCTTGATTAATCCTGTTGATCAGCGTCTTGCTAGTTTAGAAAAACCAGCTGATTTAAATGATGTTGCTCCAGAAATTAAACCGGTGCCTACAATTAATGGGTTTAATGAATTAGATAAAACTGGTCTTGAAAAGTTCTTAACTGACAATGGTATGGCTATGAACTATGAAGATTTAAAAGTAACTCAAGATTATTTTAAAAATGAAGAAAAAAGAGATCCTACTGAAGCTGAATTAAAAGTATTAGATACTTATTGGTCTGATCACTGCCGGCATACAACATTTGCAACAGTTATTACAGATTTAGATATTGAAAATGGAGCTTTTAAAGAGATCTTAGAAAAGGATATTGAGGATTATAAAACTAGTCGTCATTTAGTTTATGGTATTGATACAAAACGACCTTTAACATTGATGGATTTAGCCACAATCTCAATGAAAGAGTTACGTAAAACTGGTTATTTAGATGATTTGGAAGTATCTGAAGAAATTAATGCCTGCTCAGTTGAGATTACGGTACATACAACTGATGGTGATGAGCAATGGTTATTAATGTTTAAAAATGAAACACATAACCATCCAACTGAAATTGAGCCATTTGGTGGAGCTGCTACTTGTTTAGGTGGAGCAATCCGGGATCCGTTATCTGGTCGCGCTTATGTATATCAAAGTATGCGGATTACAGGGGCTGGAGATCCTCGTAAATCATTAGCAGAAACAATGGCTGGTAAGTTACCTCAACGTAAATTGTGTCAAGAATCTGCCCATGGTTTTTCTTCTTATGGTAACCAAATTGGGTTAACTACAGGTTATGTTCATGAAATTTATGATGACGGATATGTAGCTAAAAGAATGGAATTAGGAGCAGTTGTTGCAGCGGCACCAAAAGAACAAGTAAAACGTCTAGAACCTTTAAAAGATCATATAGTTTTATTGATTGGTGGTCGTACTGGACGTGATGGTATTGGAGGAGCGACAGGTTCTTCTAAATCTCACGATGTTAAATCAATTGAAACAGCTGGGGCTGAAGTTCAAAAAGGAAACCCGGTTGAAGAAAGAAAAATTCAACGTTTATTTAGAAATAAAGAAGTTAGTGAAAAAGTGGTTCGTTGTAATGACTTTGGAGCTGGTGGTGTTTGTGTTGCCGTTGGTGAATTAGCTCCAGGATTAGTAATCGATTTAGATGCAGTCTTGAAAAAATATGAAGGGTTAACAGGAACAGAGTTAGCTATTTCTGAATCACAAGAACGAATGGCTATTGTAATTGATGAAAAAGATGCGGATTTCATTAAAGCTGAGTGTGCTAAAGAAAACCTAGAAGTAGTTCAAGTTGCAGTGGTTACTGATCAAAACAGATTAGTAATGAAACATATGGGTGAAGATATTGTTAATATTTCTCGTGATTTTCTTGATGCTGCAGGCGCTAAACGTTATCAAAATGTTAAGATCACTTTACCAGATTTTGAAAAGACACCTTTTGATAAACAGTCACAAACTAGTTTTGTTGAAACTGTGAAAGAAACTTTATCAAAATTAGGTGTTGCTTCACAAAAAGGGTTAATTGAAAGATTTGACTCTTCAATTGGTAATGGAACAGTATTATCACCATTTGGTGGAATTAAATATCATACTGAAACTGAAGGAATGGCAGCATTGATTCCAGTGTTAGGAAAAGAGACAACAACAGCTTCAGTTATGACTTATGGTTATAATCCATTGATTTCAAAATGGTCACCATATCACGGAGCAATGTATGCAATTGTTGAATCGGTAGCGAAGATTGTGGCTATGGGTGGAAATTATCATACAATTAGATTTTCATTCCAAGAATACTTTGAGAAACTTCTAGACAACCCAATTACTTGGGGAAAACCAACGGCTGCTTTATTAGGGGCATACCGTGTTCAAAGTGCGTTAAAATTAGCTTCAATTGGTGGAAAAGACAGTATGTCAGGATCTTTTGAAGATTTACATGTACCACCAACTCTAGTTTCTTTTGCTATTACAAGTGGAGATGTTAATGATATCATGACACCTGAAATTAAAGAAACTGGTCATGTTTTAGCTGAAATTATTATTAATAAAGATCAATATCATATATTTGATTTTAATCATCTTCAAAAACAATACGATGCGATTATGGAATTAATGAAAGATAAGAAAATCTATAGTGCTTATACTGTTAAAGATGGTGGTGTTATTGAAGCCGTTAGTAAAATGGCTTTTGGTAATGGTGTTGGAGTAGCTTTTAATAATGAAAATAGTCTTGAAAGCTACATAGTGCGTGATTATGGTAATATTATTATTGAGGTTAAATCTGAAAAAGATTTAAGTATCTTTGATAATTATCGTATTGTTGGAACTACTAATGATAGTGAATTATTATCTTATGGTGGTGAAACAATTTCATTAGATGAAGCTTATGCAATTAATAAAGCGCCTCTAGAAAAAGTATATCCAACAAGAGAAAAAGCACCTACTAGTAAAATCAAAGTGGCAGCTTGTAAAACAAGAGCTGATCTTAAACCAAAAGTAACAGTAGAAACACCTCTAGTTGTTATTCCAGTATTCCCAGGAACTAACTGCGAATATGATTCAAAACGTGCTTTTGAAAAAGCGGGAGCTAAAGTTCAATTAGTTTTAATTAGAAATAAGACTGAACAAATGCTTAAAGATTCAATTGATGAATTAGAAGTTGCCATTAAACAAGCTAATATTGTAATGTTACCAGGTGGTTTTAGTGCTGGCGATGAACCTGAAGGTTCTGGTAAATTTATTGCCACAGTATTGAAGAATCCACGTTTAAAAGCAGCAATTACGGATTTATTAGATAATCGTGATGGTTTAATGATTGGAATTTGTAATGGATTCCAAGCATTAGTTAAATTAGGATTATTACCATATGGTAAAATTCAAGAAATGTCTAAAGATGATCCAACATTAACATTCAATACAATTGGTCGCCATGTTTCTCAGATGGTTGATACGCGTATTGGAAGTGTTAAATCACCATGGTTAAAATATGTCAATGTTGATGATATTCATACAATTCCAGTAAGTCACGGAGAAGGGCGTTTTGTAGCTCCTGAGGAAGTGATTGAAGAATTGTTTGAAAATGGACAAGTGTTCTCACAATATGTTGATCCTAATCGTAAGGTAACAATGCAAACACCATACAATCCTAATGGTTCAATGTATGCGATTGAAGGAATTGTTTCTCTAGATGGACGTGTTATTGGTAAGATGGGACATAGTGAGCGTCAAGGTGAAAACCGCTTTAAAAATGTTTATGGTGAAATGGACCAAAAATTATTTGAAGCTGGTGTAGATTATTTTAAAGGTGGAAAATAGAATGGAAAAACAAGAATTTGAATGTCTAACCCTGTGTCCATTAGATGGTCGCTATTCAGGTGTTAAAGATGCTTTAGGAGAATATTTCTCTGAATATGCATTAGTTAAATATAGAGTTTTCGTTGAGATTCAATGGCTAAAGTTCTTAATTGAAAATGTTGAAAGTGACGTTTTAGCTAAATTTGATTTACAAGATATGGATAAACTTACTACTATTTCAAGTGAGTTTAATTACGACTCTTTTGCTCGAATTAAAGAAATTGAAAATACAACACGCCATGATGTTAAAGCAGTGGAGTATTTTATTGATGAAAAAGTTGATGCTTTAGGATTTGGATATTTACAAAGCTTTGTTCACATTGGTTGTACATCTGAAGATATTAATAATACTTCATATGCTTGCATGCTAAAATATGGATTAAAAGATGTATGGTTACCAAAAGCTAAAGAATTTGCTGCTATCATTGATAAATGGGCTGAAGAACATAGTAATGATGCTATGTTGGCGCATACTCATGGACAACCTGCAACACCAACAACAATTGGTAAAGAATTTAAAGTTTATGCTTATCGTTTTTTGTCTAGTATTGAAAATGTTGAAGCAGTTAAAATCAAAGCTAAGTTCAATGGTGCAACAGGTAACTATAGTGCTATTTTAACGGCTTTCCCTAATGAAGATTGGCAAGTTTTAGCAAAAAAATTTGTTGAAGAGTACTTAGGTTTAACATTTAACCCATTGACTACTCAAATTGAAAGTCATGATTATACTTGTCATATTTTGGATGGTATTCGTCATTTCAATAATGTATTAGTCGATTTTGATGTTGATATGTGGCTGTATATTTCAATGGAATACTTTAAACAAATTCCAGTTAAAGGTGAAGTTGGAAGCAGTACTATGCCACATAAAGTAAATCCTATTCGCTTTGAAAACAGTGAAGCTAATATTGATATGTCTAATAATATCTGTATTGCTTTATCTAATAAACTTCCTAAGTCAAGAATGCAAAGAGACTTATCAGACTCTTCAAGCCAAAGAAATTTAGGTTTAGCATTTGGTTATTCTTTACAAGCCATCAATGAAACGATGAATGGGTTGGCTAAGTGTGTAGTTAATAAAGACAAACTAGCTAGTGACTTAAATGAAAAATGGGAAGTATTAGCAGAACCAATTCAAACAATGTTAAGAAAGTATGGAGTACCTGATGCTTATGATACTTTAAAAGCTTTAACAAGAGGTAAAAGTATTTCTAAAGAGGATATTCTAAAATTTGCTGAAAGTCTGGATATCTTATCAGATCAAGATCGTCAAACTTTAGTTGATATGACACCGGCTTCTTATATTGGTTTAGCTAAAGAACTTGCTAAAATCGAATTAAATAAATAGTAGAAAATGACTGGTTTCCAGTCATTTTTTCATTTTATGAAATAATCTACAATCTTTTTATAAACAATATATACTAAGTTATATAAAGATACGTCACGTTATAACGAAAGATGGAAAGGATGTAAATATGAATGTAAAATTAATAGCAGTAGATATGGATGGAACTTTTTTAACAAATAATAATGAATATGATCAAGAACGATTTACGAGGCAATACGAATTTATGAAGGAAAAGGGAATTCATTTTGTAGTTGCTAGTGGGAATCAATATTATCAACTAAGATCTTTTTTTCCAGATATTCATAACGAGTTAGCTTTCATTGCTGAAAACGGAGCTTATATCGTTGATCAAGGAAAAGATGTTTTTGTTGCAAAACTTGCAAAAGAGGATATTCAGACAGTTTTAAAGGTAGTTAATCAATATCCTGAAGTAGAAAAAATTGTCTGTGGTCGAAAAAGTGCTTATATTAGTAAATACATAGATGAAGATTTTTATAATACAATGAACTTTTACTATCATCGTCTTGCTAAAGTAGATAACTTTGATGATTTTGATGATACTATTTTTAAGATATATCTGCATTGTTCAAAAGATAATTTTGAAACGATTTTAACAGAATTGAAAGAGAAGATCGGACATATTATGACACCAGTTGATTGTGGACATTTTGGAATTGATTTGATTATCCCTGGGATTAATAAAGCACATGGAATTAACCTGTTAATGGAACGTTGGAAAATTAGTGATGCCGAAACAATGGCATTTGGGGATAGTGGTAATGATTTAGAGATGCTTGAGCAGGCTACATATGGTTTTGCCATGGCAAATGCAAAAGAAGCAATTAAGAAAATTGCGGATTACACAATTTCCTCTAATGAGGAACATGGTGTATTAGAGGTAGTTGACTGGTATATAAGTAAAAAAAAGATGTTTGAATAAAGAAGATGTAAAGATAAATTACTTCTTCTTTTTGTTTGTTTATTTTTCGTAAAAAATCCAATAATATATATGATTTATTTAATAATATGAGATGTATATGTTATTATTTTATATTAGATTATTGAGATTAAGGAGATTATTATAGATGAATAAAAGAGAAATAAATCAAAAATTAATCGTTAATTACAAAAATCATCTAATTGATGAAGAAAAAAGTTTAGCAACAATAACTAAATATATACGGGATATTGAAAAATTTTATCAATATGCGGATAAAAAGGAAGTTACCAAGGAATTAGTTAAATTATATAAAGAAGAATTAATGAAATCATATAAGCCTACTAGCATAAATAGTATGCTTGCAGCATTAAATCAGTTTTTTGAATATAATGGTTGGCTAGAATGTAAAATCAAAGAACTAAAAATTCAAAAAAGAGTTTTTTTAGAAGAAAGCAAAGAACTATCAAAAGATGAATATAAACGATTAGTTAATGCTGCTCGAAAGCAAAAAAACGAGCGTCTATATGTTTTACTGCAAGCAATTTGCTCAACTGGAATACGTGTTAGCGAACATCGATACATTACAGTCCAAGCACTTAAGGATGGGTATGCGCAAATATATAATAAAGGAAAAGTAAGAGAAATTTTTTTTAGTGATGATCTAAAAAGAATCTTATTAAAATATTGTCATAAAAATAAAATTGAAAATGGGGCAATATTTGTAACCAGAAGCGGAAGACCGTTAGATCGCAGTAATATTTGGAAAGCGATGAAAGATTTGTGTGATGATGCTAAGGTTGAGCGCAGTAAAGTTTATCCTCATAATTTACGTCATCTTTTTGCGGTTACTTACTATAATTTAAAAAAAGATATTGCACGTTTAGCAGATTTATTAGGACATTCAAGTATGGACACTACTCGTATTTATACAATGTCAAGTGGTCGTGAATTTAAAAGATATTTTGATCAGATGGATCTAGTATTTTCTAACCGAAAAAATAATTAAAATAAAAATCAAATACCACATAACACGTATTATGTGGTAAATAATATATATTTAATAAGATATTGAGGGGTACAGAAGTGGAAAAAGAAGAGTTATTAGGTCAATTAAGAAATATTACAAATTGTATGATTATTTCTGATTTAAGGTATGTTGGTAAAGATGTATTGTATTCTGCAATTCTGTCTTTAAATGTTGATGATTATAGTATGAAAGAATGGCATGATGCAATTATATATTTAACTGGAAATGATGTAGATAAATCAATTGGTAAAGCTGCTGCAAAAGAATACCTATGTGACTATTATCGTCATAATTAAAAAACATTGGAGTATCTTCCAATGTTTTTTATAGTAAATTAATATTGTGTTTAGTACATTCATCAATCATTTCTTGTGGCCAAATACTTGCCTGAACTTCTCCAACATGAACTTTTTTCAATAATAACATACATAGTCTTGATTGCCCGATTCCACCACCAATTGTGTATGGTAATTCTTTGTTAACGATTTGACTATGATAAGGGAGTTTAAGACGATCTAAACAATTTTCAGCTTCTAATTGTTTTACAAGTGTATCTTCATCGACTCTAATTCCCATTGAAGAAATTTCTAATGCACATTGTAATGGTTCAAACCAGAATAAAATATCCCCATTTAAATTCCAATCATCATAGTCAGGAGCCCGACCATCATGTTTAATTCCACTTTTTAATTTACAGCCTACGCCCATTACAAAAACACATCCTAATTCTTTACAAATCGCTGTTTCTCTTTCGTTAGGAGTTAAATCGGGGTAACGATCTTCTAATTCTTGAGATGTAAAGAAATGAATTTTATCAGGAAGGCGGTTTACAGCATGTGGATATTTATACCATACCTCATGTTCCATATGTTTGATTACTTTAAAAATCTTTTTAACATGACGTTTTAAAGTTTCTTCAGTACGTTCTTCTTTAGCGATCACTTTTTCCCAATCCCATTGATCTACGTAATAAGAATGTAAATTATCAACTTCTTCATCTTTTCTAATGGCGTTCATATTTGTATATAAACCTTCATGCATTTTAAAACCGTATTTTTTAAGTGCCATTCTTTTCCATTTAGCTAGTGAATGAACTACTTCAATTTGTTCTCCAGGTATTTCATTAATAGTAAATGAGACAGGTGATTCGAAACCATTTAAGTTATCATTTAAACCACTACTTTTTTGAACGAATAGCGGAGCAGATATTCTTGATAAATGTAGAGCGCGTCCAATCTCTTTTTGGAAAGTATCACGAATATATTTAATTGCTTCCTGGGTTTGACGAAGATCCAAAACTGGATCGTAGTTTTCAGGTATAATTAAGTTCATTGTAATTATTAATCTCCTTTTAATTATTTTCTACATTGTAACATGTATAAATACATGTATACAACTATAAAATCGAGTAATTTTTATAAACGTTTATTGTAAAAAGTAAAAAAAGACGATAAGATTATAATTACAATAGAAGGAGGCATAAAAATGGTACTTGATGAAATAAAATATCAGACATATGTACAAATCTTAAAAGAGGAATTAGTACCGGCGATGGGGTGTACAGAGCCAATTGCTCTTTCTTATTGTGCTAGTAAGGCCCGTGATATTTTAGGAACTACTCCAACACGCTGTCTAGTTGAAATAAGTGGTAATATTATAAAAAATGTTAAGAGTGTAATTGTACCTAATACAAACGGATTAAAAGGGATTGAAGCAGCAGTAGCAGCAGGGATAATTGCTGGCAATGCGAACAAGGTATTGGAAGTAATTGCTGATGTAAAAAAAGATCAAATCAAGGAAATAAAAGATTATTTAGAGCATAATTGTATTATAGTAAGACCATTAGAAACGGAGCATATCTTAGATATTAAAATTACTTTATTTGATGATGATAATTATGCCATGGTCAGAATTGTTGATCAACACACTAATATTATATCAATTGAAAAAAATCATAGAGTTTTATTCTCTAAAGAAAATAAAATTTGTAATAATGAAATGGTAATTGATCGTTGTAGTCTAAACGTTAAGGATATTTTTGAATTTGCCAATATTGTTGATCTAAATGATGTCAAAGAGATTATTTCAAGACAAATTGCTTATAATAGTGCCATTGCAAAAGAAGGATTAACTAATAATTATGGCGCCAATATTGGTAGTGTTTTATTAAATTCAGGACAGGATATTATTACTCGTGCAAAGGCATTAGCCGCTGCAGGAAGTGATGCACGAATGTCAGGGTGTGAATTGCCAGTTGTTATTAACTCTGGAAGCGGCAATCAAGGAATGACCGTTTCTTTACCAATCATTGAATATGCAAAAGAGCTAAATGTTAATGATGAGAAGTTATACCGTGCTTTAGTACTAGGAAATTTGATTATGATTCATCAAAAAACTGGAATTGGTCGTTTATCTGCTTATTGTGGGGCTGTTAGTGCCGGATGTGCAGCTGGATGTGGAATTGCTTATTTATATGGTGCTGATTATGAATGCATTGCTCACACAATTGTAAATTCACTAGCAATAACTTCAGGAATTATTTGTGATGGTGCAAAATCTTCTTGTGCGGCAAAAATTGCAGCTAGTGTGGATGCTGGTATTCTTGGATATAAGATGTATTTAGATGGTCAAGAATTCAAAGACGGTGATGGAATCGTTGTTAAAGGTGTAGAGAATACGATTCGTAATGTTGCTCGTCTTGGTAAAGAAGGAATGAAAGAAACAGATAAAGAAATAATTAAGATCATGACAAACTGCTAACTTTTTATTTTATTAGTATGCTATGAAGTGTTTATTATTTTATAGAATGAGTTAAAATTATAATCATGTGGTATAAAATGAAAATATTGGAGAAATAGTATATTTATGATGACAGAGAAAAATCATCTCAAAACAACTGACTGATTAATTGAGGATTAGTGATAAAATAATTTCAAAATGGGAATGTGGAATTTCCTAAACAAAAGGATATTAAGGAATAACCTGTATTTACCTGCTTGCAAATGAATATAGGTATAAGAGAAATGTTGTAAATGTATTTTTATTATTCTATAATGAAACAAAAAGCAGGTGGGGAAATGGATATTAGAGTTTTAAATTATTTTTTAATGGTTGCAAGAGAAGAAAATATAACAAGAGCTTCACAACTTCTTCATATCACACAGCCTACGCTTTCAAGGCAGCTTATGCAGCTAGAGGAAGAATTGGGTGTCAAATTGTTTCAAAGGAGTAATCATAGTATATACTTAACAAATGACGGCTTATTATTTCGCCGTAGAGCACAGGAAATCGTGAATTTGGCAGATAAGGCACAGGCGGAATTAAAACAAGATACTGATGTATTATCAGGAAACATTGCAATTGGCTGTGGAGAAATGAGAAGTGCACAAGAAATCGCAAAACTTATCACTGATTTTCAAAACATATACCCTTTCGTACAATTTGAGTTATATAGCGGAAACAACGAAAATATTAAGGAACGTATGGAACAAGGTACTTTAGACTTGGGCTTGTTATTAGAACCAGTGAATGTCGTAAAGTATGATTTTATCCGTATGAGGACAAAGGAACAATGGGGCGTTCTCATTCATAAAGATAATCCCCTTTCTAAGAAACAGGTAATCTACCCTGGTGAATTAGTAGGCACAAAGGTTATAACAATACACCTTGATACGCCAGTTCATCATGAGTTGGCAAGTTGGTCAGGGGATTTTGCGAAAGAAATGGAATCATGTGCAAATTATAATCTATTGTATAATGCTGTAATTGTTGCCAAAGAGAAAAAAGGAGCAGTTATCTGTGTGAAGTTAGATAATTATTATGATGACATGAAGTTTATTCCTTTTGAACCTAAACTTGAATTAACTTCTGTACTTGCATGGAAAGACCGTCAATCATATTCTAAGGCAACAAATACCTTTATCAGTTTTATAAAAGACCGCTATAAACATAATTAAAATAGAAATTCAATATTTGTATTTCTGTTAATCCAACATAAGCATTAGACATATCAATGAATGAACTTTAAAATATAGGTGTAACAAGATAACCCGCTATCTTGGTGCACCTATTTTCTTTGAAAGGGGTGGAAAATTGAACCTTTACATGAGGGGTGAAAAATACAATACAATCCTTAATGATTTGGGGTTCACAAATGCAAAAATTGAATTATATATTAGACTTTCACATTTAGGCACTTCAACAAAAGAAAAACGAATACAGATAGTAAGCGAAAAACGTAGAAAAATTCTTGAAGAAATTCATGTAAAAGAAAATCAATTACAGGAAATAGATTTTTTACGGCATGAATTACAGAATGCGTAAATGAAAAGGAGTTGAAAAAAATGGAGTTTATCACTTTAAGCAATGGCGTAAAAATGCCTGCACTTGGATATGGAACATTCACAATGAGCAATGAGGAAACAGAGCGTTGCGTTTTGGAAGCAATTAAAACTGGATATAGACTGATTGATACAGCACAAGCATATTACAATGAAGAAGGTGTTGGTAATGCAATCATAAAATGTGGTGTACCTAGAGAAGAATTATTTATTACAACAAAGATTTGGATTGAAAATGCTGGATATGAAAAGGCAAAGGCTTCGCTTCATGAGTCTTTGAAAAAATTACAGATAGAATACATTGATTTAGTTCTTATTCATCAGGCGTTCAATGACTATTACGGAACATGGAAAGCCTTAGAGGAAGCATATAAATTAGGAAAAGTAAGGGCAATAGGAGTGTCTAATTTTTACCCCGACAGATTTATGGATTTAGCAACTTTCAGTGAAATTAAGCCTATGGTAAATCAATTAGAAACTCATGTTTTCCAACAGCATAAAAATGATAAAAAGTTTTTAGAGAGATATGGAACAAAATTGGAAGCATGGGCACCATTTGCCAGAGGCAGTCAAGGTATTTTTGAGAATGAAGTTTTAATGCAAATTGCAAAACAGCATAATAAAACAATCGGGCAAGTAGCATTACGTTTTCTAATTCAGAATGGAATAATCGCTATTCCTAAGTCGACTCATAAAAATAGAATGGAAGAAAACTTTAATATATTTGATTTTTCACTATCAGATGAAGAAATGAAAAAAATTGAAGAATTGGACTTGGGTGAAAATGTATTTATGAACCACGAAAATGCAGAGGATATTGATAAATTTTTCAAAATGTTTCATGTCGGGCAGAAATAAAAAGGAGAGATGAAAAATGAACTTCCGGAAATCAAAGAAATTATCGTAGAAAAAAGTAAAGGGTGGATTGGTCTAAGTGATGTTGTTACTATGACGATTGATGTAGAAAGTAAACAAGATTTTGACAAAGTTATTCAAAGTGTTGCTCATCAAAAGGTAAGTGCAACAGCACCAGACTTTTTCAGAACAGATAATTTTATATTAACACAAATAGAATATGAAAAGGAGTAGTGTAAAAATGAGTAAATCTTTAGTAGCGTATTTTAGTGCAAGTGGTGTAACCAAAAAAGTAGCAGAAAGATTAAATGAAGTTGTGCAGGGGAATTTGTTTGAAATCGTACCAGAACAACCTTACACAAGTGCTGATTTGAATTGGACAAATCCTAAAAGCCGTTCATCAGTAGAAATGAACGATAAATCGTTCAGACCAGCCGTTAAAAAAAAAATAAGTGATATGGGAGAATATGACATAATCTATTTAGGATTTCCTATCTGGTGGTATATTGCTCCTACAATCATCAATACTTTTCTTGAACAATACGATTTAAGGGATAAAACAATTATTCCATTTGCGACATCTGGAATGAGCGGAATGGGAAAAACAAACGATTATTTAGAAAATTCATGCAAGGGTGCTCGTTTGATGAAAGGGCAAAGATTTGACGAAAATGTTAGTGCAGATGAATTATCTGACTGGGTTAAAAAAATGAAATAAAAGGAGTAATGACTTATGCAAAATATATTAGTAGTATCTGGACACACAGACTTAAATAATTCTGTTGCAAATAAGGCAATATTAGAAAGGCTTGAAAATAAATTACCACAGGCTGAATTTGTCTATTTAGACAAACTTTATTCAGATTTTCAAATTGATGTTGAAGCAGAGCAAGAAAAACTTTTAAATGCAGATATAATTGTTTTGCAATTTCCTATTTTCTGGTATGCTATGCCTTCATTACTAAGTCGCTGGCTTGAAGAAACATTTCAGCATGGCTTTTCCCACGGTTCAACCGGTGATAAATTGAAAGGAAAGAAATTGATTGCTTCTTTTACGACTGGTGCTCCAGAATTTATGTATAGTTATGAAGGGGCACAGAAATATCCTATTGAAGATTTCCTCCCGCCGATAAAGGCAATGTGTAATTTGTGTGGATTGGATTACTTTGGATATGTCTATACAGGCGGAGTATCTTATCAAAATAGAAATGATACTGAAAAAATGGCTGAAATGAAAGAAAAAGCAGTTATGCATGCTGATAAATTATTGGAATTGTTAGAAACACTGTAACAAAAAAAGATCATATTTTTGAAAATTGGAAATTAATCAGAAAATAAAAGCTAAATATCCTGATTAGTTTTATATATAAGTAATTTTGTCATAAATATAAACTCTACCGATGGTTGATTGAATAATTAGAATTTTAATAGTAGTATAGGCTCAAGGAGTGAAAGATATGAGCAATATAGATAATGAAAAATGCGGATCCTTCATGATGGAGTTATGAAAAGAGAAAGGTTTGACACAAAAAGAATTTGGAGAAAAATTATGTGTATCAGACAAGATAATCAGCAAATGGGAGCTATCACGATATCCAATACTTGCAAAAGCTTTAGAATTGAGTTATGAGGAGTTATTAGATGGTTGAATTAGGTTTCAACACAAGAAAAGAAAAATATTACTTATGATAGTTGTCAATGGCTGGCAATTCTACATTTTAATTATCGAGATCTGGTAATTTTAAAAGTACATGTATAAATTTGTGAAAATAAAACATATATATTATTTAATCAAAGCATAAGTTATCTTCAATATACAACGATGATATGTATTATTATGATTTTTTGATTGAAATGGGGTTAGAAATCTTTGCTGCTAATTTGGATAATTATAATTTTGATTATGATTTAGAGGTTAAGAGTGATAATCTATTAAAAGTGGCTAAAGAATCACAATAACAATACTAAAAAAGTTTTAGTATATACTGATTTTTATTTTTGAGAAAATGCACATATTGATAATGATTGAATAAATAATAAAAAAATATCTAATTTTAGTTGATCAAAATATTGATTATGAAAAAATTTTTATATAGAATAAAAATGGAACTTTAAAAATTGCTCTAACTGGTGAAACAGCTATATTAGCAAACAAGTGCATTCACGTTTTTGAAATCGAGTATACTTGTAATAAATTTATGCTAAAGGTCAATGGTGAATTTAAATATATTTATGAAGTTGAAATCGATAGATAAAGTGTTTGAGTAATTTATGCTTAAACACTTTTTTGTTGAGAAGATGAGATAAACCTTGTATAATTAAGAAAATAATTACAGGGGGAAGTTAGAATGCGAGATTTAAGCAATATTAAAAATCTAATTATTAAAATAGGTTCATCATCATTATGTGATGATGAAGGGAATATTAATAAAGAGAAAATTTTAAATTTAATTCAACAAATAGCATATATTAAGCGTAAAGGGATAAGTATTACATTAGTCAGCAGTGGTGCTATTAATGCTGGAGTTCATGTAATGAATCTTGAATGTCGCCCGCAAACTATTCCTCAAAAGCAAGCTCTGGCAGCTATTGGACAGGCTTCATTAATGCAAATATATGAAGATTTATTTAGCTTATTTAATTTAAAATGTGCACAAATTTTATTAAATCATGATGATTTTGATGATCGTAAGCGGTTGATGAATTTTAACAATGCAATGCAGGCATTGATTGAATATGACGTAGTTCCAATTATTAATGAAAATGATACTTTAGCGGTCGAAGAAATTAAAGTTGGTGATAATGATACATTAGCATCACTGGTAGTACCGGCTGTTAATGCAGATATGGTTGTACTAGTCAGTGATATTGATGGATTATATGATGATAATCCACATACGAATAAGAATGCAAGATTGATTCGTAATGTCGATGGGATTACTAAAGAAATTGAAAGCATGGCAAAAGATGCTTCAAGCAAGGTTGGAACTGGAGGAATGATTACTAAGATTAGAGCAGCTAAAGTTTGTAATGACTTTGGCTGTGATATGGCTATTGTTAATGGTAACCAACCAAACGTTTTGATTGATCTGATTGAAGGAAAAGATGTGGGTACTTATTTTGATGGTAAACCTGGAAGACTCCTTAATTCTAGACAACATTGGATTATGTATCGAAGTATGCCAAAAGGAACAATCGTTGTTGATGAAGGTGCTAAAAAAGCATTAGTTACATGCCACTCAAGTTTGTTGCCTAAGGGAATTATTGAGGTAAGAGGAAATTTTTTAATTTCGCAGATTATTGATATTGTTGATGGTAATGATAGTCTGTTAGCACGTGGAATGGTAAATTACTCAAGTGATGAGATAAGATTGATTAAAGGATTGAACACTAGTGAAATCGAGGATGTTTTACATTATAAAGATTATGATGAAGTAGTTCACGCAAATAACCTGGTATTAGTAGAAGGAGTGAAAAATTAATGATAGAAGAACAATTAAAACAGGCTAAACTAGCTTGTCGAAAGATGCAAAATATTGATAAAGATACCAAAATAAAAGCTTTAGAAGCTATTAGTAAAAATTTGATTTCTAATATTGATTATATCGTGGCCGAAAATAAGAAGGATGTTGCTTGCGCCAAGGAAAACGGAATCAGTGAGGCAATGGTTGATCGACTTTTATTAACTAGGTCACGTATTGAAAGTATTGCTAATGATGTTTTAAAAGTAGCTGGATTACATGATTGCATTGGTGAAGTTGTTCGTGAGATAAAACGTCCAAATGGCTTAATCATTAAACAAGTTCGTATTCCCATTGGAACAGTAGCTACTATTTATGAATCTCGCCCTAATGTTACAGTTGACATAGCTGCTATTTGTATAAAGACAAATAATGTTTGTATTCTAAAAGGCGGAAAAGAAGCGATTAATTCTAATATTGCTCTAGTAAGGGTAATCAAAGAGGCAATCACAAATATTTTACCTGAAAATGTTGTTAATTTGATTGAGAAAACAGATCGTAGTGTTGTTACTGAAGTTATCACAGCCAATAATTATATAGATGTTGTCGTTCCTCGGGGAGGAGCAGGGTTGATTCAACATGTTGTAAATAATGCAACTGTCCCAGTAATTGAAACTGGTGCAGGAATTTGTCATCTATACATTGATCAAGAAGCTGATTTAGAAATGGCTGTTGAAGTTGCAGTTAATGCTAAAATTTCTCGTCCTTCAGTTTGTAATGCGATTGAAACTATTTTAGTTCATCAAGGTGTTGCAAATGAATTTTTAACGTTATTAAAACCAAGGTTTGATAAAATTAAGATATTTGGTGATGAAATAGTTTTAAAATATCTAGAAGGCAATAAGGCAACAACCAAGAATTATGCTACTGAATATGATGATTATATTTGTAATATTAAAGTTGTGAATGATATCAATGAAGCGATTGAGCATATCTATGATTATTCAACCAAACATTCTGAAAGTATTATTACTGATAATGAAGATACAGCTAGATATTTTATGGATTCTTTAGATTCTGCCTGTGTTTATCATAATGCTTCAACTCGTTTTACTGATGGTGGAGAATTTGGATTTGGCGCTGAAGTTGGAATTAGTACTCAAAAATTACATGCACGTGGCCCAATTGGACTGCAGGAAATGACATCAACAAAATATAAAATATTTGGGAATGGGCAAATAAGATAGATATAGGCAAATTAACTGTCTATATCTTTTTTATTTTTAGTTGAATCAGATTAGAATTTTGAAAGTTAGATAAATATTTTGATTGTATTAAAATTACTAATTTATCCAATAATAAATTAGTAAATAATTGAGGTAAATAAATGAATAAACAGTTCAAATTAATAATTAAGATATTATTGATGATAATATCAGGTCGTTATTATTATAGCATCTTAACTAATGAGTATTGTTATAAATTTGTTGATCAAAAAAAGATTCAAAATTTAAAGACTAATACCTTGGGGATAGGAACATATAATATAAAATCCTTAAATTATGGGAAAAATGATTTAAAAAGTTTTAATAAGGATATTATTGATTTAAAACTTGATATTATTTGTTTGCAAGAGGTAGATAAGAATTCTTTACGTTCAGGCAATTTTGACATGCTAAAAATCATGGCAAATTCTAGTGGATATTGTTATTATTATTTTTATCCTACCATGTAGATTTTAAGTGGTTACTATGGTTTGGGAATCTTAAGTAAATATTCTATAATAGAAGTTATGGCTCAACGATTACCAAATAGCATAATAAGGGAACCGCGTATCCTTACAAGAACAAAGCTCTATTTTAATGAGCAGATAATTAATATTTATAATACCCATTTAACTTATGCGGATAATCAATATCGTATTAAACAAATGGATTATGTAAAAAAGCATGTTGATTTTAACAGTTACAGCATCTTAGCTGGTGATTTTAATTCATTTAAAATGAACAATAAATTTAAAATGGAAGGGGTAAAGTGTATCAACGAGAATAAAAAATACAAGACTTTCTGCGAATTTGCAGCACCTGATAATATTTTTTATGCAGATTTTTTTGAATTAAAGAATTGTGGTTTGAAAAAATCATCATTTTCTGATCATGATTTATTGTATGGTGAGTTTTTTCTAAAGGGTTAGATTCAAGACGAATACATAATTGTTAATGTTTTGACATCGATTATAATTATCACTAAACTATAATTAAATTATATAAAAGTGAGGCTAAATTATGAATATTGATGAAAGAGTGAAAAAAGCATATGCTTTACATCATTCAGGTTATAACTGCGCTCAGGCAGTACTTGGGGCATATGTGGATTTATTTGATTTAGATATGGATAGGGCAATGACTATTGCTTATGGTTTTGGTGGCGGTGTCGGGATGACAAGAGAAATTTGCGGAACTTTAACTGGTGGGGCTATGGCTTTAGGACTTAAATATGGTAAAGGTGAAGCAGATGTTAAATAAAAAAAATTTGTTAATGAAAAAGTAGCAGCTTTGTGTAAAGAATTTGAAGATTCTCATGGATCAGTGGTTTGTGGAGAACTACTAGGATTATGGGAAACAAATAAAAAAGTTAATCGTGCTACTTGTGATGATTTAATTGCTGAAGTAGTAAGATTACTAGAAAAATATTTAGTTGATTAAGATGTCAAATTTGACATCTTTTTAAGTATGACGACTTGTCATACATTTAGGGTGAAAGTCCTTCGTGAACGTAGTTGTCGACGAATCGCATAGTGCATCGGAAATGTATTTGAGCCAAAGGACATATACACTAGGATCTAGGCATTAGAAAGTGAAAAGGAGAAGAGCATGCAAATTATGTCTAAATTATTAGAGGAAGTCTTATCTAAGAAAAATATGATACTTGTCTATAAAAGTACAAGTCGTGTGGATAATGTAGCCAATGATGAAATAAAAGATTATGTTAATTAAAACTAGAAAGACATCAAAAGACAAATCGAAACAAGGTTTTACAAACCACAACCTGTTAAAAGGGTTGAAATACCAAAGCCTAGTCATGGTGTTAGAAAACTTGGGTCAATCATGGTAGAGCAAGACAAATATCATACGCTATTAATTCGTGATAACTAAAACATGTGTTGTGCGTGCTGTAGCAAAAGAAAGGCTAGCACATAAAGACTAGTTAGTTGTTTGGATTATTATTTATTGAGATATAAATTGAAATTTAATTAAACTGCCGTATATGGAACCGTATGGACAGTGGTGTAAGAGAGGAAAATTATTTAAAATTTTTCGCTACTTGATTATAAAATAGTTGACAATGGTTAGTAGACTAACTATAATGGTTAGTGTACTAACGGAATAGTTAGTCATCTAACTAATGAAAGGAGGTACATCATGGAAGAGATAAGTTTTGATGATGTTGAAGAAGTAATTAATAATTTTCAAGGGTTAAATAAAACAATGCATTATATGATGATGGAAAAAACAGAAAAGTTTGATATATCACCGGATCAAACAAGGTTATTATTTATGTTGCAGAATCATCAAAACATTAATCAAAATGCTTTAGCAAAGAAGTTAAATATTACTAAAGCGACTTTATCAGTGAGATTGCAGCGCCTTGAAAAACTGGGTTATTTAACTAGAATACAAGATAAAAATGATAAACGTAATTATATTTTAAATATTACAAAAACTGGAGAGGTATTTATTGAGGCGGCAATCAAAATTATGAAAGAAAAAACAATGATTATGTTTGAAGGGGTTTCTAAGGAACAGATAACTGTTATTAATGATGTTATTAATATCATGAAAAAGAATATTGAAAAATGTAAAGGAGAAGAATAATGCTAAAATTAAAACATTATTTTAAAAAGTTTTGGGCACCAATTCTACTTTGTGTAGGATTATTATTCTTACAATCACAATCAGAATTAGCATTACCTGATTATATGTCGGATATCGTTTCGGTAGGAATTCAGGCTGGTGGCTTTGATAGTGCAGTAAGTGATGTTTTGAGTGAAGAAACATATAATCATTTATTAGTACTGATGGATGAAGAGGATCAGCAACAATTTATGGATGCATATAAATTAGTTGAACCCAGTAATCTTGATAAAGATACTTTAGATAAGTTTCCTAAAGCAAAAGGTCAAAATATCTATAAATTAAAAGATCTAAGTGAAAAAAAATTAGACCGTTTAGAGAGTATTTTAGTTAAACCAATGTTGATGGTAACATCAATTGATGGAATGGATAAAAATAGTAAAGAATATCAAGAACAGTTTGGGCAATTACCGCCAAATATGACACCTTACGATGCTTTAGCAATGATGGATAATACAACTAAAGCTAAAATGTTTAGTAAAATTGATAGTCAGATGGAAACGATGGGTGAATCAACTTTAAAAATTGCTGCCGGTAACGGTGTAAAAGCAGAATATTCTAGACTAGGTTGTGATACTGATAAGATTCAAAATGACTATATTTTATGGTCTGGGTTAAAAATGTTAGCAATTGCATTAGCTGGTACTGTATGTGCTGTTGCTTGTGGGTTCTTGGCTAGTAAGGTTGGGGCTGGTGTTTCGAGATTATTACGTCGTGATGTTTTTGAGAAAGTTGAAAGTTTTTCAAATGGAGAATTCAATAAGTTTTCAACTGCATCACTGATTACAAGAACAACGAATGATATTACCCAAGTACAAATGGTCGTAATTATGTTCATTCGAATAGTATGTTTTGCTCCAATGATGGGAATTGGGGCCTTGATCAAAGCTTTTAATAATACACCATCAATGACTTGGATTATTGGTTTAGTTTTATTGGTGATTTTTTGTTTGATTGGTGTTACTTTTGCAATTGTGATGCCAAAGTTTAAGATCGTACAATCATTAATTGACCGTTTAAATTTAACAATGCGGGAAAATCTTTCAGGTATGCTAGTAATTAGGGCATTTGGTAATGAAAAGCATAGTGAAGAAAGATTTGAAAAGGCTAATGGTGATCTAACAAATGTCAATTTGTTTGTCAATCGAACAATGGCTTCATTAATGCCGATTATGATGTTCATTTTTAATGTAGTAACATTATTGATTGTATATTATGGAGCAAAACAAATTGATTTAGGTAATATTGCAATCGGACAAATGATGGCTTTTATGCAGTATGCAATGCAAATTATTATGTCATTTTTGATGATTGCAATGATTTCAATTATGTTGCCACGGGCTAGTGTAGCAGCAGATCGTATTTATGAAGTTATTTCAATGGAACCTAAAATTGTTGATCCTAAGGAACCTAAAGCTTTTATTGAAAGTAAAAAAGGTTTAGTTGAATTCAATAATGTTACATTTAAATATCCTGGTGCTAATGAAGCAGTATTAGAAAATATTAGTTTTACTGCAAAACCTGGCGAAACTACAGCATTTATCGGTTCAACGGGATCCGGTAAAAGTACGTTAATCAATTTAATTCCTCGCTTTTATGAAGTAACTGAAGGTAATATTAAGATTGATGGTGTTGATATTCGTGATGTTAATCAACATGATTTAAGAGATAAAATTGGTTTAGTACCTCAAAAAGGATTATTATTCTCAGGAACCATTAGATCAAATTTAACTTATGGTGCACCTGAGGCTACAGACGATGAACTTGAAGAAGTAATTCGGGTAGCTCAGGCAAAAGAATTTATTGATAATAAAGAAGAAAGATTAGATAGTGAAATTTCACAAGGTGGAACAAATGTATCTGGCGGTCAAAAACAACGTTTAGCAATTGCTCGAGCTATTGCTAAAAATCCAGAAATCTTTATTTTTGATGATAGTTTTTCAGCTCTAGATTTCAAGACAGATGCTAAATTACGTCAAGAATTAGATAAGATGGTTAAGAAGACTAAAAATACAGTATTGATTGTCGGACAACGTATTGCTTCAATTATGGGAGCTGAACAAATCATTGTTTTAGATGAAGGTAAGATTGTTGGAAAAGGAACCCATGAAGAGTTAATGAAAAATTGCGATGTCTATCAAGAAATCGCATATTCACAATTATCAAAGGAGGAATTAGGACATGAGTAATCAACCAAAAAGAAATGGTCCTAAATTCGGACCTGGTGGTATGCACGGAATGCGTGGCGGTGAAAAAGCTAAAGATTTTAAAGGTACTTTAGGTAAATTATTTAAATATTTAAGACCGTATTATTTTCGTTTAGTTATAGTTGTGATTTTTGCTTCAGCATCAACGGTTTTTGCAATCGTAGGACCAAAGATTTTAGCTAAAGCAACAGATAAATTAAGTGAAGGTATCATGGCTAAAGTAGCTGGTACTGGTGGAATTGATTTTGATTATATTGGTCAAATTATTTTGATTTTAGTTGGATTGTATTTGATTAGTGCTTTATTTAGTTATATACAAGGTTTTATTACTTCAACTATTTCACAACGAGTTGCTTATGATTTAAGAACATCAATTTCTCAAAAGATGGATCGGATGCCATTAAGTTATTTTGATAAACATACTAGTGGTGATATTTTAAGCCGAGTAACAAATGATATCGATACAATCGCACAATCACTAAATCAAAGTATGTCACAGGTAATTACGTCGACAGTAACGGTAATTGGAATCTTTATCATGATGTTGACTATTTCACCAGTTATGACTTTGATCGCAGTTTGCGTATTACCAGTATCAATGGTTTTGATTGGTTTAGTAATGAAACGTTCACAAAAATATTTTGCGCGTCAACAAGCTGCTTTAGGTGATGTCAATGGTCATATTGAAGAAATGTATGGTGGTCATAATGTGGTTAAAGCATTTAATGGTGAAGCTGCTTCAGTAGAACAATTTAATGAGTATAATGATAATTTATATGAAAGTGCTTGGAAGTCACAATTCTTTTCGGGTTTGATGCAGCCAATCACAGGATTTGTTGGAAATGTTGGATACGTTGCGGTATGTTTATTAGGTGGTGTTCTTGCTGGTGGTGGTAGTATCACAATTGGTGATATTCAGGCCTTTATTCAATATGTAAGACAATTTAATCAACCAATAACACAATTAGCACAGACAATGAATATGTTACAAAGTACAGCAGCAGCGACTGAACGTGTTTTTGAATTTTTAGGTGAAGAAGAATTAGAACCAGAAACACCAAAAGTTACTGCTGATGAGGTGGCTAAAGTTGAAGGTTCTGTTACCTTTGCTGATGTTAATTTTGGATATTTAAAAGATCAAACGATTATTAATGATTTTAGTTTACATGTTCATGCGGGGCAAACTGTTGCAATTGTAGGACCGACTGGTGCTGGAAAAACAACGATCGTAAAATTATTAATGCGATTCTATGAATTAAATAGTGGTTCGATTCTTATTGATGGTAAAGATATTCGTGATTTTGGACGTCAGGATTTACGATCATTATTTGGAATGGTTTTACAAGATACTTGGTTGTTTAATGGAACAATTAAGGAAAACCTAATGTATGGAAAATTAGATGCAAGTGATGAAGAAGTCAAGGAGGCTTGTAAAGTCGCTTATGTTGATCATTTTGTACAAACATTAGAGAATGGATATGAAACAATGATCAATGAGGAATCATCTAACATTTCTCAAGGGCAAAAACAACTTTTAACAATTGCACGTGCTTTCTTAAAAGATCCAAAAATTTTGATTCTTGATGAAGCAACTTCTTCAGTAGATACAAGAACAGAAGTATTAATTCAAAAAGGAATGGAAAAGCTAATGGAGGGAAGAACAAGTTTTGTCATTGCCCATCGTTTATCAACAATTCGTGATGCTGACACAATTATTGTAATGAAAGATGGTGACATTGTAGAACTTGGAAATCATGATTCATTATTGGCTAAAGATGGCTTCTATGCCTCATTGTATCGTTCTCAATTCGAGGGATCAGATGAATAGAAACAGTTTAAACAACTGTTTCTTTTTTTGCTTTTAAAGCGGGAATTAGTTATAATTATAAGGAAATGGAAGTGATGATGATGAAGCAGCAAGCAATGTTTAAAAACATGTCAAATGAACCACTGGCAAATCGCCTAAGACCAACAACTTTGACTGAATATGTAGGACAGAGGCACTTAATTGGACCGGGAAAGATTTTGTACCAGCTAATCAATAGTGATGTTGTTCCCTCAATGGTTTTTTGGGGACCACCGGGAGTTGGGAAAACAACTTTAGCACGCATTATTGCAAATCAAACAAAAGCTAAGTTTATTAATTTTAGTGCGGTGACTAGCGGCATTAAAGATATACGGGCAGTTATGAAACAAGCACAGGAAGTTCAGGATCTAGGCGAAAAAACAATCGTCTTTGTAGATGAAATTCATCGCTTTAATAAAGCTCAACAAGATGCTTTTTTACCATATATTGAACAGGGGAGTATTATATTAATTGGGGCTACTACTGAAAATCCTTCATTTGAGATTAATTCTGCCTTATTATCAAGATGTAAAGTTTTTGTTTTAAAAGCACTAACAACCGATGATTTATTTGGTTTATTGCATTATGCGCTGATAAGTCCGAAAGGGTTTAAAGATCAAAATGTTATGATTGATGATGATTTATTATACATGATTGCTGGTTTTTCTAACGGTGACGCTCGAGTTGCTTTAAATACTTTAGAGATGGCAGTCTTAAATGGAGCAATTACTCATGATCGAATCGTAGTGGATAAAGAAACGATTGAACAATGTATCAATCAAAAATCTTTATTATATGATAAAAAAGGTGAAGAACATTATAATATTATTAGTGCTTTGCATAAATCAATGCGTAATAGTGATATTGATGCTTCAATTTATTGGATGTCACGAATGATTGAAGCTGGTGAAGATCCTCTATATGTAGCAAGGAGGCTGATTCGATTTGCTTCAGAGGATATTGGAATGGCTGATAGTCGTGCTTTGGAAATTGCAGTAGCAACATATCAAGCATGCCATTATAATGGCATGCCAGAATGTAATGTTAATTTAGCTCATTGTGTAACTTATATGGCCTTGGCACCTAAATCTAATGCGTTATATAAAGCGTATGAACGAGCAAAACATGACGCTTTGAATACAATTGCTGATCCCGTTCCTTTACAAATTCGCAATGCGCCAACTAAATTAATGAAAGAATTAAATTATGGTAAAGGTTATCAGTATGCGCATGATTATGATGATAAAATTACAAATATGCAGTGTTTACCAGATAATATTAAGGATCGTCGTTATTATTTTCCTACTAATCAAGGAACAGAGGCAAAGGTGATTAAACGGATGGAACAAATTGAATATTTACGAAAGCATCATAAGGATTAGGGATTAAATATGAAGGATGAATTAGGATTAGGATATTGTGGTCTTGTTTGTGGGCTGTGTAGTGAAAATGAAAGCTGTGTTGGTTGTAAAAAAGGTGGGTGTCCAGAAAAGGATTTTTGTAAAAATTATCAGTGCTGCACAAAGTCAGGATATGATAGTTGTTGCCAATGTCCTGATTTTCCTTGTCAGGATAGTATTTTACACAAGTTACGGATTAGAACATTTTGTAAATTTATTGGACAATATGGGGAAGAAAAATTAATTGTTTGTTTAAGGAAAAATGAGTCTAATGGAGTAATTTACCATTATCCTAACAGCCATTTAGGAGATTATGATTTAGAGAGTGAAGAAGCAATTTATCACTTGATTTTAAAAGGGAAATAAAATACTGCTTGTGATAATGGTGATATTTTATTATAATGATGAGGTATTTAAAGGAGAAGTTTCAATGATAAAAAACATAATTGGCGGAATCGCTGTTGGTATTGCTAACGTTATTCCAGGCGTTAGTGGTGGAACCATGATGGTAATTCTAGGTATCTTTAATCGCATGATGGATGCTATTAGTGGAATCTTTAAAAAAGAAAATCCTAATCGCAAAGAAGATATTATCTTTATTTTTCAGGTTTTGGTTGGCGCTGGAGTTGGAATAATTGGATTTGCGAAAATATTGGAAGTGTTATTTGAATATTATCCAACGCAGACGATTTATTGGTTTATTGGTTTGATTGCTTTTAGTATTCCTTTATTTTTAAAAGGGGAAATGAAAGGTGAAAAACTTGTAATTATCCCTTTTATTTGTGGTTTAGCAATTATCTTTGGGTTAGAATTTTTAAATCCTGGAGAAGGGAAAGTAGTTGTTAATCCTGATTTTCCTGCTCTAAGTGCTGGTTTGTTTGTTAAAATGATAATTATTGGTGCCGTATCAGGAGCAACTATGATTATGCCCGGTGTTAGCGGTAGTATGGTTTTATTAATTTTAGGAGAATATTATCTATTTAAGTCTTATCTAGCAAATGTTACTAGTTTTAGTCTGGATGTTATTATGCCGCTAGGATTTATGGCAATTGGTATTGCCGTAGGAATAGTTGTTAGTGCAAAATTATGTTCATATTTCACTAAAACTCATAAAGCTGGATTCTTGAGTTTGATTTTAGGATTGATCGTTGCTTCATCATTAGTATTGATTCCTTTTGATGTAAGTTATAATTTAAGTTTAGTTGTGACATCAATTATTGCAGTTATTTTTGGAGGAATCATTGTTCTTGGATTATCTAAGATTCAATAGTTAAAATATAAAAAAGAAGTTATTGATTGTAAAACCAATGACTTCTTTTTCTGTGTGTCGAGCATGGCATACATCTAGCTGGTGAAAGTCCAACCACGGGTATTTACCGCCAAGAGTAGTGAACCACAAGCCGTTAGTAGTGATGCTATGGGCGGAGGAAGTGGTGTGGCAAAATCTTCGAGGTTACGAAAAGAAATTTGATGAGGCTGAATGGTGGACAAGGTTGCAGAACAAACCAAGTCCAAAAGGTAAACGTAAAACCAAGACAGTAAATCAAAAACCTGTGAAGATAAAAAAGATGTATGCCTTACCTCGGGAGGCCTTGTGGACGATGAAGTCCAGTAAACTTTAAAAACAGTAATGATACCATCGATAGAAAAAGATTTATCACAAGAAATCAGATGAAGTCATAGCAGTCAGAAATGATGAAGGACTGAAACGTTTATAGAGTGTAAATCGCTATAAGTAATATTTGGATAGTCCGAAAGTGAGGATAGCAACTATTATTGATAAGGGGTTATTAGAATTCAAAAGCACTATTATCAAAGATTTTATTTTAGCATTTTGTGATAGTCAGTTTATTGCCAAATACGATTATTTAGAGATGCTAAGTCAGCTGATAGAAATTTTTTATTACTATTGAAGTGAAGTTGACGAGTGAGTGATATGTATATTGAATTCGATTTAGGAATAATTCAGCTAATAATTAACTTTTATTGCTTGTTTAGTCATTTTTGTTAGTTTATTTTGGTATTCAACTAGACCTTTGGTCTTAGGTGCTAGAAGGAAAATATGCAAGAAATAATTTTAATGATTAAAAGACTAGCAAAATGATTAAAATTAACTATAATATAGTTAATCATTAAGGAGGATAATTTCATGAATGTTGAAATAATTAATGTTGGGACAGAATTGTTATTAGGAGAAATTGTTAATACTAATGCAACTTATATTCAAAAAATGTGTAAAGACTTGGGGTTTAATGTTTACTATCAAACGACAGTTGGTGATAATCATGATCGTTTTAAAGAATGTCTAGATGTAGCTTTTAAACGTGGTGCTAATTGTGTAATTACGACTGGGGGATTAGGACCTACCCAAGATGATTTAACAAAAGAATTATCGGCAGAATATTTGGGTTTAGAATTATTATATAATGAAGAAGAAGCTAAAAAGGTAGAAGAAAAATGTCGATTTGTAACGGGATGGGGTGATATTCCGGAAAATAATTTTAAACAAGCTTTTTTTCCTAAAGATTGTTATATTTTAGAAAATGAAGTAGGGACAGCAAATGGCTGTGTAATGTCGAAAGATGAAAAGATAATTGTTAATTTGCCTGGTCCGCCTAAAGAAATGACTTATGTTGTTGATCATGTTTTAAAAGATTATTTAAGTCAATTTAAGCAGGATATTATTTACACATATGATTTTCTAACCATGGGAATAGGAGAAAGTCGGGTTGATGAGGTCTTAGCAGATTTAATTGATCACCAAGAAGAAGTTAGTATTGCTCTTTATGCTTCAGAAGAAACAGTGCGGGTTCGATTAGGTTGTAAAGCAAGCGATAAAGAAACTGCTGATAAAAAAATTGCTCCAATTAAGACAGAAATTGAAAAGATTTTAAAAGATTATATTATCAAAGAGAAGAATTTAAAAGAGGCCTTAGCAAACATAATGCCATCTTATTGGACAATTTATGAATGTGATAATTTTACGCTTAGAGATGATTTTAATCTTGGTCACAACCATACTGAAGATACAATGAATTTATTAATCGATTGCCGTGAACATCCTTTAGGATCAATTATTAAAGTAACGATTGATTATCAAGGACGAAAAGATGTTTTCGAAATACCTTTATTAAAAGATCCAACTTTATCATATAATAAGTTAGAATCAAAAATTATTGAGCGAGTTTATAAATTTTTAACTCAACCAGGTTATAATTAGGAGAATAAGATGCTAGAATTTAGATATGATACTCAACTATTGATTGAAGGTAAAAATCTCGATGAAGATGTTATCAATGATTACATTACTGAACATTTTAAAGGAGATTGTTTGTTAGCGGTTGGTGATGATGAGTTGATCAAGATTCATTTCCATACTAACGAACCGTGGCAAGTGTTGGAATATTGTGCATCACTTGGTGAAATCTATGATATCGTTGTTGAGGATATGGAACGTCAGTCAAGAGGGTTAAAAGGATAAATAAAAAACGTCACTAAATTAATCAGTGACGTTTTTAGATATGTAAAGTTGGATCATTAGCAATTAGTTCAATAAATTTGTTTGTAGCAACAGATTGAGTTCGTCGTTTTGGATAAGCATAACCGATACTGCGTTTAGGCAATGGTTGTGATGTTTTTATTTCATGAAGAATCCCTTGATCAAGTAATTCTTGGGAGAATTCTTTAATGACACAAGAAATTCCTAGTCCTGCTCTGGCAAAGTCCAACAATAAATTATGAGCTCCAAGTTCAATTGTTGGCTTTAATAATAGTCCCTTATTAGCAAAGTAATTATCGATACGATTACGGGTATTTGATGACTTTTCTAAAAGAATTAGGGGCTTATCAGCTAATTGATTGAAGGTGTAAATATGGTTATCAGGCTTTTTAGAAACAAAAATATCATGAACTTGGAAGCATTCTTTAATTACTAAAGAATCATCTTTGATGGGAAGATTTAAAAAACCGAGATCTATTTGATCAGATTTCAACAATTCACGGGTTTCTAGACTGGTTCGGTTGATTACTTTGATTTTAACCCCAGGATATAGTTGTTTGAATTTAACGATATAATTAGTTAAAAAATACTCACTAAAAGTATCACCGGCTCCAATAATTAATTGACCATCTTTTAATTCATGATAATTTGATAACTGGTTTTCTACTCCGGTAATCAATGCTAAAGCTTTGTCAATTTGCTGATGTAATAATTTACCCTCTTTAGTTAAACTAACACCTTTAGAATTGCGAATAAATAATTGAGTCTGTAGTTCTTTTTCAATACTGCTGATTGTTTGGGAAACTGCAGATTGAGAAATAAAAAGATTTCTAGCTGCGATTGAAAAAGATAGGGTCGTAGCAGCTTCATTGAATATTTTGTATTGTTCTAGTTTGATATACATATAAGTTCTCCTTATATCATAATTATAATATATTAATTTTACTAATAGCTAAGACTATAATATAATTATTCTGTAAACTAGTCAAACTATTATATTAATGTATATTTATTGATGCATTTTGTTAGTTTATTGTATATAATGTAATAGTAAATAAGAAAGGTGTGAATTTAATGGCTGGAGTTGTTGTAGTAGGAAGTCAATGGGGCGATGAGGGTAAAGGTAAAATTACTGATTACCTGGCTCAAAAAGCAGATATCGTTGCTAGATATCAAGGTGGTAATAATGCCGGGCATACAATTGAATTTAATGGTCAAAAGTTTGCTTTACGTTTGATTCCTTCAGGGATTTTTAGTGGTAATGATGTTATTTTAGGTAACGGAATGGTAATTAATCCTAAAGCTTTACTTGAAGAAATGAAATATTTAAATGATGCTAATATTAGCACTGATAAGATCATGATTAGTGATCGGGCTCATGTTATCTTACCTTATCATTTAGAAATCGATGAAATTCAAGAAACTAGGCGTGGAGCTAATAATATCGGAACGACTAAAAAAGGAATTGGACCTACATATGTCGACAAATATGAACGGGTGGGAATCCGTATGGGTGAATTCATTGATGAGGAATTATTTAAAGAAAGATTAGAAGAAGCTTTGGCTTCTAAAAAAGCGCAATATCCTGAACTTACATGTAGTGCCGAGGAAATCTTTGAAGAATATAAAGAATATGCTAAAATCATTGCACCAATGGTTTGTGATACTGGTGTTGTTTTAGATGAATGTTTTCAAACTGGTAAAAATGTATTATTTGAAGGGGCTCAAGGGACAATGTTAGATATTGACTATGGTACATACCCATTTGTTACTAGTTCACATCCCGGTGCTAATGGAGTAGCTGAAGGCTCTGGAATTGGCCCATTATATATTAATGAAGCAGTGGGAATTGTTAAGGCTTATACAACAAGAGTAGGTAGTGGGGCTTTCCCAACAGAAATTGAAGGTGAATTGGCTGATCAAATCCGTGAACGTGGCCATGAATATGGTACAGTAACAAAAAGAGCAAGAAGAATTGGATGGTTTGATGCTGTTGTTGTTAATCAATCAAGAAGAATGTCTTCATTGACGGGAATTAGTTTAATGTTATTAGATGTATTATCAGGGTTAAAGACATTAAAAATCTGTACAGCTTATGAATTAGATGGTAAAATCATCAAAGCATTACCTTCAACGATTAAACAGTTGAATAGGGTTAAACCTGTTTATGAAGAAATGCCAGGATGGGATGAAGATATTACTAAGGTTACTTCTTTTGAGGAATTACCTGAAAATTGTCAAAAGTATTTAAGAAGAATTGAAGAATTGATTAATTGTCCAATTGTAATTTTCTCTGTTGGTCCTGATAGAGAGCAAACAATTGTGTTAAGAGAAATTTTTAAATAGGAGGATAGCTAGTGAAAAATGAATTAGTAATTGTAATTGATTTTGGTGGTCAGTATAACCAATTAGTAGCACGTCGAGTACGTGAGTGTAATGTTTACTGTGAGATTTATTCTTATAAAGTAGATATTGAAAAGATTAAAGAGATGAATCCGAAAGGAATTATATTAACGGGTGGCCCTAATAGTTGTTATTTAGAAGATTCACCTACTTATCAAAAAGAATTATTTGAATTAGGGATACCGGTATTAGGTTTATGCTACGGGGCTCAGTTAATGCAGCATGTGTTAGGTGGTAAAGTAGAAAAAGCTGATGTTAGAGAATATGGTAAATCTCATTTAATTGTTAGTAAACAAGAATCTAAATTAATGAAAGATGTGTCGGTAGAGTCGATTTGCTGGATGAGTCATTTTGATTATATCTCAAAAATTGCTCCAGGTTTTGAAATTACATCTTACACTAAAGACTGTCCAGTTGCTTCATGTGAAGATGAAGATAAGAAGTTATATGCAATCCAATTCCATCCCGAAGTTTTACATACTGAATACGGAACAAAAATGTTATCTAACTTTGTTTTAGATGTATGTAATTGTAGTGGTGATTGGCGTATGGATTCGTTTGTTGAAGAACAAATTAAAGCGATTAGAGAAAAAGTTGGTAATGGTAAAGTATTATGTGCTTTATCTGGCGGAGTTGATTCATCAGTGGCAGCGGTATTATTATCTAAAGCAATAGGAAACCAATTAACTTGTGTTTTTGTTGATCATGGATTACTTCGTAAAAATGAAGGTGATGAAGTAGAAGCGGTATTTGGACCTGATGGTCAATATGACTTAAACTTTATTCGTGTAAACGTACAAGAAAGATATTATGAAAAGTTAAAGGGTGTTGAGGAACCTGAGGCCAAACGTAAAATTATCGGTGAAGAATTTATTCGTGTTTTTGAAGAAGAAGCTAAAAAGATTGGGACTGTTGATTTCTTAGTTCAGGGAACTATTTATCCTGATGTTGTTGAAAGTGGATTAGGTGGTGAATCAGCAGTAATCAAATCTCATCATAATGTTGGGGGCTTACCTGATGCAGTGGATTTCAAAGAAATCATTGAACCATTACGTGATCTTTTCAAAGATGAAGTTCGTAAAGTAGGTCTTGAATTAGGAATCCCTGAATACTTAGTATTTAGACAACCGTTCCCAGGGCCTGGACTTGGTATTCGGATCATTGGTGAAGTAACAGCAGAAAAAGTTAGAATCGTTCAAGATGCTGATGCAATTTACAGAGAAGAGATTGCAAAAGCAGGATTAGATCGTTCAATCGGTCAATACTTCGCTGCTCTTACAAATATGCGTTCAGTGGGGGTTATGGGTGATGAAAGAACTTATGATCATGCTATCGCGCTTAGAGCTGTTAACACAATTGATTTCATGACAGCAGAAGCTGCTCAAATTCCTTATGAAGTATTAAATAAGGTTATGTCTAGAATTATTAATGAAGTTCGTGGGGTAAATAGAGTAATGTATGATATTACTTCAAAACCACCAGGAACGATTGAGTTTGAATAGTAAATAGAATGTAAAAAAGCCTTTAAATAAAGGCTTTTTTTGTGTTTTCTGATACCGTTGGGTACATTTTGAGTACAAACTTAGAATGTGAACTACTCTACTCTAGTACTAATGGTATATTACTGGATAGATAAATATTTTGTTTTTAGTATAAACTTATTCTTTTTTAACACTTGAACAAGTTTTCTTTGTTTAAGTTGCTCTCATTTATCTTTTTATTTGTACAAACGATGATACATACATTTTCTAATTTCAATTCTTTAAATTTGTCCATGTCTATATCAATTAATTTTTGACCGGATTTTACTTTATCCCCTACTTTGACAACAGAATGGATAATGCTTTCATCTAATGTATTTGTTTCAAGCCCAAAATGGATTAAAATTTCAGAACCATTGATTAATCTTAAACCAACAGCATGGTTCATCGTAATTATAACTTCACCATTACATGGAGCTTTAATTTCTGTATCTTCAGTGATAATGGCTTTTCCTTCTCCGCACATACCTGTAGAAAAAACATCGTCATTTACTTCTTTAAGTTCAATCACTTTTCCGTTACATACTTTTTTTAAAGTGATTTCACCGCTAATAAATTTGTTATAGATAAATGGAACTAAGAAAGCGACAACAAAACCAACAGCTCCACATCCTAATAACGCGATTAAATCGTTTAAAATGTTCTCTCCTAAAAAAGATGGGATACTAAAGATATTTGGCCATACAAAAGCATATCCTTTTACATGTAGTAAGATTCCAAAAAAAGCAGCAATACCATTACCTAACATTGCACCAAACATAGAGACTTTATTTCGTACCATAACCCCATAAATAGCAGGTTCACTTATCCCAACAAAAGCTGTAAAAGCAGTTTGTCCAGCTATACTTTTTAGTTGTTTATCTTTTGTTGATAGTGCTGTTCCAAATGTAGAACCAGCTTCTGCTAGATTATGTAAAAATTCGATTGGAAGGATTACTGAAAAACCTTTCGTAGTCATTTCTAAAATCTCTACTGGTGTTAAAGACTGATGAAGTCCTGTTAATGTTAATACTGGCATTAAGAATCCAATGATAAGACCAGCAAAAGGACCTATAGTATTTAACATCCATGTAAATACATCTCCTAAAAGTACAGCTCCCCAGTTTCCTAGTGGTGCTAGAACCATGAATGTAACAATTACAGTCAATCCAAAAGATAGTAAAGGTACAATGATTAATCGGATTGAGTCAATTTTAATTAATTTGTTTAAGAATCTATCAATATAACTTAATAAAATTACTCCGAATAATGCTGGGAAAATTGTAGAGGAATATGTAAACATTGGCATATTCATTCCAAAAACTTGTAAGCTTTCGCCTTCAGCTACCATACTAACAAATTGTGGGTATATTAATGATGCTCCTACGCAAGCTCCCATCCACATATCAACATTAAATCTTTTTGCTGTTGAAATACCGATCAATACAGGTAAGAAGTAGAATGCAACATCTGCCATCATATTAAAGAAAATATAAGCACCTTCTGTACCGTTGCATAGACCTACCGTACTTAATAGTAATAAAGCTACTTTCAACATTCCTGCAGCACAAAATGCTGGAATGACTGGTGAAATAACACTTGTTAAAACATCTAATATTGTTTGGATTCCAAATTTTTTGTTTACGTTTTCTTGATTTTGGTTTGTTGTTTCTGTAATTCTAGCTAATTTTACAAAAATATCATATACTTCTTTTACTGCAGTTCCTATAATTATTTGGTGCTGATTACCTTGTAATGTATATCCTAAAACACCTTCTAATTTTTCAATAGCAGGAACATCTATTTTACTATTATCTTTTAAATTTAATCTCAAGCGTGTTACACAATGAGTTACATGTTCAACATTGTCACTTCCACCTATGTTTTCTATAATATTTTTTACAAATTGTTCTTTATTCATGATCTTTTTCCTCGCATTCATCAATATATTGTTTTAGCCAAGTAAATGAATCTTTCTTGATTCTTTTTCCTGAACCATTTCCTGAGTTATCAAGATCAACATAAATTACACCATAACGTTTATCCATTGTTAAAGGGCCACATGATACAATATCGATGATTCCCCACATTGTATACCCAAAACAATTAACACCATCTTCTTTGATTGCTAATTCCATTTGTTCGAAATGCTTTTTTAAATATTCAATTCTATACGTATCATGAACCGTTCCATCTTCTAACTTATCAAAAGCCCCAAGTCCGTTTTCAGCGACAAATAGAGGTAAATGATATCGATCATACATTCTATTTAAAGTCACTCTTAATCCAACTGGATCTATCGTCCAACCAAAATCACTTTTTTCCAAATATGGGTTTGCATATACTGAACCAGCCATGTTTCCCGTTGTAACTTCTAAACTTTCATCTACGCTTGCAAGCATTGATGCATAATATGAAAAACTTAAGAAATCAACTGTGTTATTTTTAAGAAGTTCAAAATCTTCAGCTTCCATTTGGATTGATACATTTAATTTTTTAAATAAGGATTGCATATATTCTGGATAGTATCCTCTAGCCATTACATCAAAATAGAACCAATTTGCATAACGAAGATCATGGATTTCTTGCATAATGTCATGTGGATTACATGTAGCTGGATAAATAGTAAATGCTGCAACCATTGCACCTATATTTTTCTTTTTAACAATTTTTTTTGATAATTCAACTACTTTTGCATTAGCAATAAATTGGTGGTGCAAACATTGAAAGATTGTCTGATCTATATTATCTTCATTTTCTTCGACAACGCTTATACCATCCCAGTGTGCAAATCTAGCAGCGTTTATTTCGTTAAATGGCAACCAATAATCTACAACATCTTTGAAATTGTCAAATAAGACTTTTACATAATTTAAAAAGAAATCTATTGTTTTTCTATTCTTCCATCCTCCATACTCTTTTACTAAATGTATAGGCATATCATAATGGTTGATTGTTGTAAAAATTTTAATATTATTTTCTTTTAACAAATTAAACATCGAACGATAATACTCGATTCCTTCTAAATTTGGTTCATTTTCATCACCATTAGGAAAAATACGAGACCAACAAATAGATGTTCTAAAGATTTTTAATCCTAATTCTTTGAAGAGTTTAATATCCTCAGGATATTTATTGTAAAAATCAATTCCTCTTCTTAGAGGATAATATTCAGTTCCTTGATCATTGATTGCTTTATCTAATTCAGCATTTGTAATATCTGATACATAAGCTCTGTGATTATAGATAGTATCAAAATCCCATGTTGAATCAAAAAAACGACAATCTTGAGTGTTTAATCCTTTTCCTCCTTGATTAAATCCCCCATCTGCTTGTGAACAAGCGATTGCTCCTCCTAAAAGAAAATTATTTGGTAATGACATACTGTTTTCCTCCTTTTATCTATGTCGTATCTACATAATAACATAGGATTATTTTTTATAAAATCTACTAATATAAAGAACACACTGTCAAATTTACATATTGTTTTTTTTCCATTCTTTAGGAGTACAATGGTTTTTTTCTTTGAATTTTTTGTAAAAATAGTTCAAATTATTAAAGCCGCATATTTCTGATATTTTATATACAGGTATATTCGAATTTAATAGATAATCTTCGGATACTTCTAATTGTCTATTTAGTTTAATCTCTGAAAAACTTTTTCCTAGTTTTTTAACGATTAAATTACTTAAATAATTATAATTATATCCATGTTCAGTAGCTAATTTATGTAAAGTGATTGTGTTAAATTCTTCCTGTACCCTTTGAAGTACATTTAAGATAATATCATCTTCTTTTTGTTCAAATCTTGATAAATTCTGATCATATATCTGATTAGCTAAATGTAAAAACAATATCTTAAAATATTCTTTACTAATTAACTCAAAATTAATTTCTCTATCTGAAAAGTATATATGTATAATAGTTTGGATAATCATTTCGATGTATGGATTACATTTTTTTATGATTAAAAATTGGTTTCTTTTACATGTTCTATTCATACTGTCAAATAAAAATGATAGAAATAGATTATTAGGGATTTCTCCATAGTTAATAAAAAGGGATTGATAGATTTTCTCTTTAATTGCAATATTGATAACTATATCATTTTTTCCTTTTGGTTCAGCACTATGAATAACGTTTTGTTCAAAGATTGCAAAATCTCCTTTTTCTAAAATTAACTCTTTGTCATTAACAAAATATTTACATTTTCCACTATATACATAGTTTAATTCCACGTATTTGTGTCTATGTTTGTATAATTCTGTATATCTGGTTTCTTTAATTACAACAAAATCATTAATTAAATCTTCTGAGAAATCAAATATATATATCTTATCATTATTGTGGAATTCATAATCCATGTTATTATACCTTTCACTTTTTTTATTTGGGTTATGAAGATGCCAAATTTCTTGAGGCGTATTAAGTTTTAAGAAAGAGTCTAGATCTTTAAAATACATATGTATGCTCCTATATTAATTCTAATATTTTAGAAGAGGTTTACGAAAAATAGAATTGATGGGTTGTAAAATATATTAATTCTTTTAAAATATGATGGTTTTTTAGAAAATTATAGAATCCTTTATTTAACATAATTCGATCAGGAATATATTTATTTTTTGTTTTTTTCAACTATTTTTTGTAAATATTCTAATTGTTTCTTGGATTGTTCTTCTAGAGATAATTCAGGAAGCTTTTCTTTTGTTAAAGTAGCTTGATATTTCTCTTTGATAAGTTCTTTTTGATTTTGATAATATAAATCATCCATTAGATAGTTTTTATGCTTATTGTAGGCTTGGTTGATTTCGTTAATTGCTTCTACTAGTGTAGCATTTTCGGAATAAGAGTCATTTCCGTAAACTGTTAGCTGTGCGCAGTAACGATCGTCTTCGGTCTCTATATCATTATATGGACGTCTATTTACTTCGATTTCAAATCCGAGCTCATTAGTTTCTAATAATTCAAATAGAAAGTCGATGACATCATCTATGGATGTGATCGATTTTTTGTTGTTTGATATTTCGCATAACCAATCTAATGAAACATTACATCTTTTTGCAATAGTAACGAGGATATCTTGATTAGGTGTGTTCTTATTGTTTTCATAGGCTGATACAGAAGGCTGAGGAATTTCTAATAAATCAGCAAACTCTTTTTGTGTCATGTTCATATCTTTTCTTAATTGTTGTAATCTATTTCCGAAACTCATATTGTCTTCCACCTTTTTAAGTATTATTTATCATTATATCATAATTTCATATAAAAATAAGTATATATATAAAATATAAGCAAATTATATAAATATATAAAATAATTGTTGACAACTCCAACAGAACTCTTTACAATATGAAATATAAGATTCTCATATAAATATATAAAAAGATAATCACTGATGGGTCCCAAATATTAATCAATACATAAGAAAGCGAGGTGATTATCAATGGCAAAGAAAATCTTATTAAGAGCAGGAGATGTAGCTGAAATGTTAGATGTATCTATTAGTAAAGCATACAAAATCATTCACGAAGCGAATGAAAAACTAGAAAAAATGAACAAGCTTACTATTAGAGGTAGAATTCCTTTTGAATATTTAAATGATATTCTTTATTTCAGTGAGTCAAACGTGAATAAGGAGGATGATCAAAATGGCAACAGCGAAGAAGAATCCGATAACTAACAAATGGGACATTCAAATTCGATACAAAGATTCTTTTGGAAACATTAAGAAAACCACACGTAGAGGATTTGACACAAAAAAAGAAGCAGAAAGAGCAGCTTATGATTTTATCAAGAAACAAGAAAAAGATTTTAATATGTTATTTTCTGACTTCATCGACATTTATATGGACGACATGAAAAGTCGACTAAAAGAAAACACGGTCCGAACAAAACATTTTATTATTGATCTAAAAATCCTTCCTTATTTTGCGAATCTTAGAGTGAATGAAATTACTCCAGCAAAAGTTAGATCTTGGCAAAATGAAATGATAGCAAAAGGATATAAGGATACGTATTTGAAAACTATCAACAACCAACTAAGCGCTATCTTCAATTTTGCAGTTCAACTATATGGACTAAGTGAAAATCCAGTAAGAAAAGCCGGAGGAATGGGAAAGAGTCACTCTGAAGAGATGAAGTTTTGGACGAAAGATGAGTTTGTACGATTCTCAGAAAAAATTATGAATAAGCCAACATCTTACATCATCTTTAAAGTCTTTTATTGGACCGGTATGAGATTAGGGGAGTTATTAGCTTTAACTCCCTCTGATCTTCATTTGAATCAAAAGTATATTTCTATAAATAAATCTTATCAGCGAATAGGTAGTAGAGATGTCATTACTGATCCTAAAACGCCTAAAAGCAAGAGAAATATTACTATTCCTGATTTTTTGGTTGAAGATCTTAGGGAATATTTAGATATGTTATATTCTCCAGATCCTAATGAACGTGTATTTTGTGTGACTAAGTCTTTCTTAGAAAAGGAAATGAGCAGAGGAGCAAAAGAAGCGGGTTTAGAAAAAATTAGAATTCATGATCTTCGTCATTCCCATGCAGCTTTATTAATTGAGATGGGATTTCCAATTTTAGCAGTATCAAATAGACTAGGTCATGAAAAGATACAGACAACATTACAGGTGTATGGACATTTATACCCTAATAAGCAACAAATGATTGCTGATAAGCTTAATGAACGATTTGGAAAGGAGCAATAGAATGCCAGGATTAAACAAAAACAGAAAAAGACCAATAACATTGGTGTTTCGAGTTAGTTCAAATGAGGCTAAGCAAATAAATGAAAGAATTGCTATAAGTGGATTACCAAGAGGGAAGTACTTTATCAAGACATTTCTTGAACAAGAAATAACGATGAATGGTGGAAAATTTGAAAGCGATCGTCTAAGTTTAGAATTTAAAAGATTATATGAAAAAATATGTTCATTGAAACGTGATGAAGAGATTAATGATGTTTTAGAAGAATGTATTGCCTTGATGAAAGAGTTAAAGCCATATTTTCCTATAGTAGAAGGTCAAAAAGGTGAAGATGATATTCCAGAATTTGATGATCCATTTATTGATGTTGAAATCTTTTAGAGGTGACATGAGTGGATAAATTAGATTATGCAAAGAAATATCTTGGTTTAGGCCTATTGGTATTTCCATTACAAGAAAATACTAAAAGTGGACAAGTTATCACCTCTTGGTTGATAGAAGCTAGTAACGATGAAAAGAAAATCCATAGTTGGTGGAATCGTAATAAAGACTTTAACATTGGAGTAAGGACAGGGAATGGATTGATCGTAATCGATGTAGATCATAAAAACGATAAGAATGGTGAAGAAACAATCAAATCATATATAAATGATTTTCCACAAACATTTACTGTAAAAACGCCAAATAATGGATTCCATTTATATTATCGAGTAGATAAGGAAGTAGGATGTAAGGTTGGTTTATATAGCGGAATTGATATCCGAGGTGAACATGGATATGTTGTGGGGGCTGGGAGCAATCTTGGTGTTAAGAAATACGAGATATTAAAAGATATCCCAATTGCTATGGCAAATGAAGCAGTATATCAGTTTATAGAAAATGAAAAGCCAAAAATGAGAACAGTTTACATCTATGAAAAAGATAAGATCGTTGAAGGAACTAGGAATGACACTCTTTTTAAATTGGCAACTTCATTAAAAGGTAAGGGATTGTCCCATACTGCTATCGAATCTGCTATTAGAGCTGAAAATCTTTCGAAATGTTTTCCACCTCTTGATGACAAAGAAATTGAAACCATCTGTAATAGCGTTGAAAAACAATTTAGTAAGAGAGATAAGAGTGAAGATTATCATCCTGATGATGAAATTAGCACACGATTAAAAACAGTAGATGAGATACAGATTAAAAAATTAGAATGGTTGGTCGATGACTTGATACCAAAAAACCAAGTAACAATATTTGCAGGAGATGGTGGAGTTGGGAAGACTTCTGTTTGGGCTCATATTGCAGCCAAGTTAAGTAAAGGAGAACCATTGTTTTTTGAAACCGAGACATCAAGGAGACCTATGAAAGTTATCTATTTTTCTGGAGAAGATCCTACTGATGCAGTGTTGAAGAAAAAGTTGTTGGACAATGACGGTGATATAAAAATGATAAGAACAATCGATGTTGATGACGAAAGACTTCAACACGTTCGTTTTGATACTAGATATTTGAAAAATGTAATCGTGGATAATCGGCCGGACATTGTTATCTTCGATCCTCTACAAAGTTTTCTACCTGAGCATACGAATATGTCAGCAAGAAATCAAATGAGAGAAGCAATGAATCATCTATTATTCTTAGCTAGGAAATATGAAGTAACATTTCTTGTCATGGTGCATACAAACAAAAAGTCAAATGCTTCGGGGCGTGAAAGAGCAGCTGATAGCGCGGATATTTGGGATATATCAAGAAGTTTCCTTTTTGTAGGTACGTTAAACGATAACGTGAGATATTTATCGAATGAAAAAAATAATTATGCTCCTCTGCAAAAGACATATCTGTTTAGAGTAGGAAATGGAGCAATTGAATTTGTAGGAGTAAGTGATAAAAAGGATATTGATTTTCAAAATGATAAATTAAGAAATCAAAGGAATGCGACATCACAATCATTAGCTAAGGAAGATATTCTAAATATTTTAAAAGGCGGAGAAAAGACTAGTCGAGAAATAGAAGAAATATTAAGGGCTGTTGGGTATAGCCCAAGCGTGATAGATCGAGCTAAAACAGAATTAAGAAAAGAGAAATTAATAGACTTTAGAAAGGATGGTTCCAATCGAGAAGGCAATAAGCAAGATACAATATATTTCTTACTATAAGCAAAAAGCAGCAAGACACTAGTATCGCGCTTTGTAAAATGATATGTATTATCGATATTAAGTGAGCAAAACAGCAATCCGCAGGGTACTAATAACTTTGTTTTTGAAAGAGGAATTAGCATATTATAAGTGCTTTGCTGATTTGCTAAAAATAATTCGATAAATTAAGAAGAATAACAGAACGCATATTAGAGCTTTGCTAAGGTGCTTTGCTAGTTTGATTTTAAAAACGTGACGATGTGACGATTGTCGGACAATATCATTTGACCGTTACACCGTCACTCCTTAAATAAGTTAAATTTAAGATTTTATGTATTAGCAAGCAACGTATTTTGTCCCCAAAATACAACATTAAAAGCTGGTACAACCAGCAAGATTGGAGGTTCATATGAAAAGAAATCATGAAATTAAGATACGATTCAATGAAGACGAATTTGAAACGTTAGTTAAGAAATTAAGAAAAACAAAATTAAGTAGAGAGGCATTTTCTAGAGCTTGTATATTAGGTAAAGAGATAAAAGTACCACCTGATCTAGAGTATTATAAGTTAAAAAATGAGTTCAATCATATCGGTAATAACTTAAATCAGATTGCTAGAATGTTGAATAATAGACAAGAAATATCTCCAAAAGTTATTGAGGTAACAATCAAGGAATTAAGACAAATGATAAAAAATCTTGATGAAAAAGTAAGGGGTTGATCAAAGCAGTAACATCAATTTGGGCTATCCGAGATCGTTTGGATAACGTTATCAAGTATGTTGAAGATGAAAAAAAGACGATGCAAACGGTCTTGGATTACATCAGCCAAGATAATAAAGTCAAACAAAAAAAGTATGTAACTTGTCTTAATTGTGATGCATTTAATCCATTAAAATCGATGCAGATGACCAAAAAATTGTTCCATGATCATAAAAGGATCGTAGCATTTCATGGTTATCAGTCATTTAAAATAGGTGAGGTTGATGCAAATATTGCACATGAAATAGGAGTAAAGCTTGCACAAAAAGTGTTTGGAAATCGTTATGAAGTTGTCGTTAGCACACACCTAGATAAAGACCATATTCATAATCATATCTTATTAAATTCAACTTCATTCGTTGATGGAAAACGATTCTGTAATACCAAAAAAGATTACTGGAACATGAGAAATGCATCGGATGGACTATGCAAAGAATATGGATTATCTATCATCGAAGATCCATCTTTTGATTCAAAAAAGTTGAATTATCATATCATGAAAACCTATATGAATGACATAAAAAAAGATATCGATGCTTTGGTAAAAGAAAGTAATTGTATTAGGGATTTAAAGGATAATATGAAAAAGAAAGGGTATGAGTTCGATAGAATCGATGAAGAAGATGTCATTTATCATCCATATTGTAATGAACCAATCTATCTAAAGTCATTAGGAGAAAAGTATCATTTTGATGAAATTGAAGAAAGATTAACTGATAAATGGATCCTTCCTCAAAACGTTGAACATACACAAAGTTATTATCGTTGTAAGGAATATTATCAACTTTATAAAAGAAAACAGTTACCTAAGCTTGCAGGGATCCATGTTGCTTATCTCATTTCAATCAATATCTTACCTACAAGAAAGCAACATATTTCCAAAGAAGCAAGACAAGCACTCAAGAAAATGGATCAATATTCTAGAGAAATTGAACTTCTTGCCAAGAACAAGATAGAAGATATTGATCAATTAAATAATTATCAACAACAAAAAAAAGATGAACTCAATGACTTATTAAAACAAAGACAAGGATGTTATTATCAACGTCAACGAGCAAGAACGATGGATGAAAAAGAAGAGTGGTCAGCAAGAGCAAGGTTATTTACACCAGAAATCAAGAAGCTAAGACTTCAAATCAAAGCATGTAAGAACGTCAGAAATCGTAGCTTTGATAAAGATATCGAAAGAGTAGCACAAAAGAAAATCAAGCAAAGAGATGCAAGATAGGAGGATAAACTCATGAAAGAAATTAAATATAACAGAGTAGGAGATTATAAATTCCCTGAATTAAAACAAGAAAGACCATTACCAACTTTATCAAGATTTGGAAGAGAATATCTAAGGATATTAAAAGAAAAACATCCAGGACATTACCTAGCTTTACGAGCAAAAGATGAACTGAACAAAGAATTGATTCGTATTGATAAAGAATTAAACAAACGATATGAAACCCTTATTGAACAATACAAAGAGTCAAGAAATATAACAGAAGAATTAAAGGAACAAGACCAAATGAGATGGGTTCAAGAGATGAATAATATAAGGGTTTCGGTCGCAGAAATGTTGATTTATGAAACAAAAAATTTATGAGTTAAATTAAAATGAGAAATAATGCTTGAATTAATTCGAAACACTTGTATTTTGTTTAAAGAGGAAGTTTTCAAAGAAAATGTATATATAATTTTGCACATGTATTAGCATTTTTATGAAGCAACATATTGTTTAAAATTAAACAACGATAGACACAAAATGCCAGACAGTCCTATCTTAGAGCTGCCTGGCTGTTGTTTTATCGATTTATTATCTTAAATCCGTGATACGAAGAGAAAATAGTTTGAAAAGGGCTATTTCATTAGGAAGTTTACCTTTTTCGTGACTTTACGGAAGCTGGAATTCACAGTTTCGATAGTACTGGTTATATACATAATTTTTTGAATAGTACTGTTATAATTAAACGGATATACAGCATGTGTGTAATTTCTTTTTCATACTTATATAACTACCGGATACTGGTTTCATACTTTACGGAAATTATGAATGAGTCATTTGTTGCTTTTAGTTTTGATACTGAATATACTTTTTTCAAGTTCTTTGTAAACTTTTTTGTACCTTTACCCAGTTTGAGTTCACAATACATTTTAAAATGTTAGAAATTAATATAATTTACACATATTAGACAAAAATTAAAAATAAGAAGTACCATTATATAAGTTAAAATGATATGTACAAGTCGAGAATTATCCACCCATGTTTCTCTGAAGCAAGCTCTTGCTGATCATGACATTACCGAAGAGGGGATGATTCCGGATAGAACATGATTTATGGGTGTAGTAAGAGAAAGAAACACTCTCAGCAAACATGCTGGAGCAGAAAAACAACCGGCTCCGTAAGAGGCTTCGTACCTATTAAGACGTGATTTTCCACAATAGTCTGTATGGACTCTTTTCAAAGCATAAAGAACAATATACAGTAAGGGATAATAAAAGTTAAAAGAAAAAGTCACTACGTAACTCTAATTTTACAACAGCCCTTGTTGCTACAACCCTTGAAAAAATCACGAATTCGTGATATTTTATATATAATGGTGCAACTGGAGGTAGTTTATGGCAATTTCCTATAACAAGCTATTCCACATGATGATAGATAAAAAACTAAATAATGCCCAATTAAAAAATATGGCTGGTGTTAGTGCCAATATCATTACACGACTCAAGCGCAACGAATATGTTTCCATGGAAAGTATTGAAAAAATCTGTCGTACGCTTAATTGTGGAGTTGATGACATTTTAGATTTTATTCCAGACTCTGATAATTTTGAGGAATGAAACGCTTTTATTGCACACATATCAAATTATTATAAAATGCTTAAACTATGGAGGTATACATTATGGAATTTTCTCAGGCACGAATTAATTTTAATCATGAATACGCAAATAAAACTGTCTTGCCGAAATCATTTTGCACAGTAGACGGTAAATTTATTGAAAATATATCAATTAAGGATGTGCATGGACAGCCCAATGAGGAGTTAATTTATTTATAGTATGATTCAATCTGGAAGAATTCCCAGCAGGATATTGCATGGATTGATCATTATCGAAAGTATAGAGCTAATCCCAAAGATGTAGATTCACTTCAAAAAGTTAGAGAATTGGCTGTTGAAGTTATCGAGTACAAAAGAAACGATAAGTCCATAGAGCAAGTGTTTAGTTCTCAGGTTAAGGCTGCAATGAAAGAACCAGATATTTCTTTTGTACTGGGAATATATTATGACACTGGTAGACTGTTTCTTTTCAAGCGAATAAAGGACGAAATTACTCGTTTTGATAATAGCTTGAGTTTTCCAACAAGCCAAAGGATTCTTGAACAGTATCAGCTTGAAATTACCGATCCATATTATACAATCCCTGCACTCGATAATTTAGCAAAAATCATCAATAAAAGTGAAAAGACAGATAGAAGCCAATTGCGTATTGAAGATCTTGATATTGTCTATACGATTCAAGATGACAATATGAAAAATGCACTTAATTCTATAATGCGTGTTTTGGATTCGGTTAGTCTGTCTAATGAAGAAGGATACATGATATTGATTCAGCTGATTGCCATGAAAATTTATGACGAAAAGCAAAGAGAGGATCATGGTGGATATATTCAGTTTTATATCAACGAAGATGAATACTATCAAGGAAGTCTCAATGTTGTCAATGTTCAGAAGTTTATTACCAGGATGAAGAATCTATATAAGGAAGCGAAGGCATACTACAACAATATTCTTGGAGAGAATAAGATTGTTTGGACACAAGAGAAACATGTAAAAGTCACTAATGAAATTGTAAAACAGTTTCAGGACTATTCGTTTGTTCGCTCGAGCAACAATGATTTGTATCAGTTGATTTTTTACAACTTTGCAACTAAATTCCAGAAGGATGAAAAGGCGCAATTTCTTACACCTCTTCCTATTATTGATTTTATTGTGAAAATCGTAAATCCTAAGGCCGGAGAAACCATTTGTGATCCATGTTGTGGTATTGCTGATTTCTTGTCAAAAAGCTATGTTAACGCGGATATGAAGCTGGATGATTGCCAACTGTTTGGATTTGACAACGATTACAATATGACTGTACTTGCACAGCTTAATATGCTTTTGAATGGTGATGGGAATGCAATAATAAAATATGTTCCTGAATATGGAACTATCAATCAGAAATATACAATTGACAAAAGAATTGTGACATTAAATAGTGAAATGCACAAAAGTGGAGAGTGGGATAATTGGTATGATGAAACAGAATTAATGCAGTATGATGTCATTCTAACCAATCCTCCATTCGGAAAAAACAGGAGTCTTGATTTATCTAATGTACATGATTTAGAGGTATCCAAGCTTTACGAGTTATATGATAAGTATACTGAGACTAATCCAAAATCAGGTTTGGATAAGGGTGTGGTGTTTCTTGAAAATGCAATCCGTCAAATAAAAGAAGGTGGAAGATTTGCAATTGTACTTAGTAATGCTATTATGTCAAATAATACATGGCCTTTTGTTCGCCAATGGGTAATGGAAAAAATAAGAGTAGTTGCTTTGTTTGATTTGCCTGAAAATGTGTTTGCAGAAACGGGAGTTAATACTACAATTCTTGTTGGATATAAACCTTCAAAGGAACGTTTGATCGAGTTGATTGCTGACGATTATTCAGTATTTACAAGAGATATTCTTAACGTTGGTTATAAGAAGAAAACATCAAAAAGAACGGTTAAGTTTGATAATGACTACGCTCTTGATCCTGATACTTTTGAAACCATTACTAATGCCGAAGGTGAATCTGTTCTAAATGAAGATTTCACCCATATTATTAAGGAATTTAAAGAATGGTGTGTCAATCAAGAACTCGACCTTAAAAAATTGTTTTTGGAGTAAAGAATATACATGAATTAATAGTACCAACTGAGGTGAGAATCTCAGAAATAAAATCAAACGGATCGCTTTCGCCGAATAATTATAAAAAACTTACAATCAAAAATAAGAATCAGCATACTATCAGTTTTTATTTAGATGAAGTTCCTTATCAAAAGGGAATTGAACCAGGAAGCAGTGCATACGTTTCCAAATCACAGCAACAATTTTTGAGAAATAGCTGCATCAATAATATTCAGTTTTCTGCGGATAAGAGTAAATATATTTATCTCAATCCTAATTATTTTAATGACTCTATGGTTGCAGATGGTGATGTGCTGTTTTGTACGGATGCTAATATTGGTGATTGCTGTTTATTTATCAGTGATGGTGAAAGCATGGGATTTTCTTCTGGCATAATTAAGCTCAATTTCAAAAATGAGAAGTACAAGTATTATGCAACCGCATTTATGCGTGATGATTATTTTCGTGAGCAGTTGAATGCGAAAACTCCAAAAGGAGCAACCATTAGACATTCTGGAGATTTATTTATGGAATGCCTTATCCCAGATGCACCAGACGAATGGGTTTATTCTGTTATTGAATCACTTGTTAAAAACATTGCTTACTCTGAGTATATTTCTGAAAAAAAACTGAGAAAAAGTGAGCAATTAATTTATGACGAAATAATGATTCAGGAATTTCCCTATGTTAATCCATCTATCAAGCAACTACAACGTCAAGCAAGACTGGATTCAGGAATCTATTCAAACACGGTTTTTCAATGGAAAGAAAATGTACGAAATTATAAACATGGATATTCAGATCTTGAACAATTTGGATTTGAATTAAAACGAGGACCGAATCTTGCAAAGCGTGATTTAGGTAGATCTATTCAAACAGATACTTATCGATCAGGATATAATGTTTTGATTTGTCCAAGTGATATTTCACCAGCAGGATATATCCAAAAAGTTACATATCTCGGTGCAAGAAATCCGATCTGGTTAGCGAGATATACTTTTTGCTGCCGAAGGAACCGTGGGGAAAACATTTGCGGTTTGTGATGAAACTATGCATTTTACAACCAACTTTCATGGTACAATTATTCATCCTAAAACGAGTGATGTGCCATTGAAAAAAAGTGTTTTTTTGGCACTTTATCTAAACTATCTTCGTCAACAAAGGATTTTTGAACGCATGTCTGTTGGAGCAAATGGCGGTAGTTTTGCTGTCGGTTATTGGGATAATGTACTAATCCCGAATGTGGATGAGTACTTTATGGATCAATTAGTTCTCCTATATAACAATGATGTTCAATTGAATCCTGCTACTTTCAACTTAGATTTGCTTAAAGAAGCTGGAATATACCAGCTTAATAGCTTTTTAATTAAATGCAAGGCTTTGTTGAACCAATTGTGTAATGATATAAAGAATGAAACTTTGCAGGAGCAAGATTTTTATATCAACATGACAGAGTAACATTAAAAATATATTACAAATTAGAGAAATAAAACCGAGGTGCTATATGAAACACGAAATATTTGATACTACTTTGAATGTGTCTGACACTGATATTACCTTTGAAGAAATCTATAAGAAACCGTATGTTCCTGCTGTATATATGAATGAAATAAAAAAGGCAAATCTGCTCATCATTCCTAATGAGGGGGTTAGGGACGAAGGAGATGTGCTTTTCCCAGAGACTACTAGAGAGTTTTTTGAGTATCTCAAAGAAAATGCACATGAAGGAATTGCAGTTGATATTGCAATTTCTGATGAAGATTTTCAACGTATTAAATTGCACTCCGCAGTTATTGAAGTTGCCAAGATAATTGTGCAATGGGGGGTTCTTCCTATAGCCACAAGTATGATTGCTACATTCCTGTATGATTTAGTCCAAAAGTATCATCGCAAACCAGAAGAGACCTCTGCAAAGGTTCAAATTATTGCTGAAGAAACGGTAACAAAAAAGAGCAAAAAAATTACTTATGAAGGTCCGGTTTCTGGTATAAAGGATGCATTAGATCAGGCAAGCAAAGATTTGTTCTCGAAAGAGTGATTGTATGGTACTTAGAGAAATAGAAAGCTATTTGGCACTTAAACATGCTTCTATGGATAGCAATGTTGGAGAAGAGATAGAAAAATTGCGTAAAAATGCAATTTCTCTTCGGCAAGAAGATGAAGCAAAAATCAGAAATATGAAGACGCATGGTGTTTGCTTGATCATGTTGATATTGAATTGAGTTATTTGGAAGCAAACTTCGATATAGCACAAAATGATGATAAATACCACATGGTGTTTATCGGTCGAATGATCAAGGAATATCAAAAACTATTTCCATATTGTCACTTTTTCAGTAGAGAATGTATTATCAAAAAAGAGAAGTGCTCGATTTGCGGAAAACAAATCTCACTGCGTAATCAGTGTGGGCACAAAGTTGGAAAACTCTATATGGGGGAATTGTGCTTACGAGAAGTAGTTGATATTGAATTTAAAGCTCTTTGTATTGTAACTGACCCATTTGATAAATATACTTATGTGCAGATTCCAGGCCAAGAATATGAGTATGGAATGTTGGAAGCACTCATGGCTGAAATTGATGACCCATATGATGAATTTTATGTTGAAACGGTTAAGGTGTTAAAACCGGAATATAAAAACATCGGTCGTAATGCTCCATGTCCATGTGGATCAGGAAAAAAGTATAAAAGATGTCATTTAGGAACAAAAGATGAACTGATGGATCATCACAAGGTGCACATTTTTAAACATCAACTACGTAGTAAAAAAAGATTTGTGGGGATATTCGGGACTTGGAAACAAAACAATCAATCGAGCAGCTAACTGTTACCCAGTTGATTGCTGTTACTGTTATTTTTCCATGACTTCCGGCATCCACTTGGCCTCAACTTAAAAATATTCTCAAATATCAGGCAATCTGTTGTCATTTGATATTCATTGACGGCATCTGTGTAGTGTGAGAATATTTTTTTTGTTAAATGTTTAAAACGTGACATTGTTCTAATTGCAAAAAATTATATCCATATAATATCATTTCGGAATATCAAAGAAAAATTTTCTGTTAATAGGTACATTTTGATTCCATAATAGAATTAAACATAATAAGATGTACGCAAAAAGTAATTCTTTGAAATCTATGATATAAAAGTCCAAAATAGAATAAATTGATTGATATAATGAAAACCTACTTTCAACTTAGGAAGCAGGTCTTTTTTTATCATTTTATAATAAATGTAGATTAATTATGATAACATTCGCGTTTGCTAGGTGTACCCATTCAAAATATATTGTAATCAACTCTTATCATCTCAATATTTTTTGAAAAAATGTTACAAAGTAATGACAAATGATATATTTTTATTTACTATTTAATAAATATAATTTTGAGAAGTGGTTATGCAATGAATTAGCAGATTAAATAAGAGTCCGATTTGACGATAATATAAATTTTACACATCTAGGATTAAATGATTATTCTATTGGTATCGTAAAAGAAGGGATGATCAAAGATTTAGATTGATTACAATATTTTAGATAAAGAAGGTGAAAGTACACATTTTTTAATTTCTAGATGATGATAAAGAAAGTATTGAAATGATTTAAATATTGTAAAAGTAAGAAAAAATGTATAAATGATCAAAAATAAAATATATAATAATAGGTAAGAAATGGTAATTTATGAAATATTTAGAGAATTTTATTATTAATAATTAAAAGTTTTTGAAATAAGTATTTCATTTTATGAAAGAAGATTGGATGGAGATACAATAGGTATTTGAAAAAGTAATGGCTCAAGTTGAAGGTTTTAAGAAATTTTAATGATAGTGGAGGTTGATCAAATTGAAACCAATATATACAGACTTACATATTCATACTTCGCAAGACGCTGATAATTTAAATGCTGAATATGATGTAAAATGTTGATAGACAAAATAGAAGATAATGCAAAAACAAAAAATTTCATTATTTCTTTTACTGATCATAATGTAATAAATAAAAAAGCATATTTAGAGTTGTTTAAAAACAAAATATCCTTTATTGTCGGAGTTGAATTACATATAAGAAATTATGACGAGTGTCCAGCTTATCATTGTCATTTTTATTTTGATTTTGATGAATATAAAACGGAAGAAGATTTATCTAAAAATATAGATGTATTAAATTGTATTTTGAAAGATTTGTATCCAAAAAAATGGTTTCAGACACAGATGAAATTCCAAAATTAGAAGATGTTGTAAAAAAAATTGATAGTTATAATTTCATAGTTTTACCACATGGTGGGCAATCTCACAGGAGATTTAACGATTCCATAAAAAAAGGTGTCAAATTTGACAGTGTAATGGAAAGAGGAATTTATTTTAATCAATTTGATGGATTTACATCTCGGAGCAATAAAGGATTAGAAGACACTGAAAAATATTTTAAAAAACTAGGTATATATTCTTTTACGAATTTAATTACTTGTTCAGACAATTATAATCCTGAAGTGTATCCAAAAGCTAAAGGGGAAGGTGAAGAGAAATACATTCCAACATGGATGATGGCAGAGCCGACTTTTCAAGGGTTACGTTTATCATTATCTGAAAGAACACGTTTATTTTATCAAAAAAAGGAGCCTTCATTTAGCGAAGACTATGTTAAATCATGTTCCTTAATAAATGATTTAATAGATATAGAAGTAGATTTTACACCAGGATTAAACGTAATAATTGGTGGATCATCAAGTGGTAAGACATTACTTATTGATGCATTATATAACAAGCTAACCAGCGGTGTTATAGATGAAAATAACCCTTATTATAGTTTCAATATAAATGATATGAAAATTAGTAATCCTGTTGGATATTCACCACATTACATATCACAAAATTATATAATTAGTGTTTTGGGAGATAAAACTAATTCAGGAATTGCAAAGATTGACATAATTAAAAATACCTTTAAAGGAAATGAATCATTAGATAAATCAATTGAAAGTGGTTTGTTGAAGTTTAAAGATTGCGTGAATAAATTAGTGAATGATGTTAGTTCTATTGAAGAAGCTAAAACACAAATTGCATTAATTCCACATTTTCATAGAATTCTATCTAAAGATATTTTAAGTTTCAACCATTTTGAATTATTTATTCCAAAACAAGAATTGCTTGATAAAATTGATTTAAACGATGAAAAAATGAATGAAGTTTTTGAGGCGATTAACTTTTTAGATACCTTGAATGAAAATCCATTTATTGATATTTCTCATGAAATTGATTCGATAAGACATAAGTTAATGCAGGCACAAAAAAAATATAAAATATCGACACTTATCAACGAATTGTTTCATAAATATAAAAATGAATTTGATGAAAAAGAAAAAGGAGAAAAAGAAGAATTAACAAAGAAAAAGAATAGAGATATTTTATTTAAAAATATAAAAAAATATATTTTTTCATACAGTGATTTTTATAAACAACTTAATATTATTGCTAATTTTACAATGTCATATAACACCGAACCAATTGAATCAAAGCATGGACATAAGCTATACATTGAAAATAATTTTAAATTAAATAAATCAATTGTATTAGATTCTATCAATCACTTATTAAAAACTTCAAGTAAAATATTAGAGTTCGATCAAATTCGTCCCGAATTACTCACGAAAGATCATTTTTCTCAAAGAAGTCCTAAAGTAAACTCATATGATGATTTTAAAAAGAAATTATATGAAAGTATTGAAGAAAATAATAAGAAAGTATATAGAATTATTACAAAAGATGGTAAAAATTTTGAACAATTAAGTCCTGGTTGGAAGACTGCTATTATTCTTGATTTAGTTTTTGGATATGATGGAGATATTGCACCTATTTTTATTGATCAACCTGAAGATAATCTTGCCAATACGTACATTAATGGAGGTTTAGTTGACGCAATAAAACAATCAAAAGCTAAACGGTAAATTATTATCGTGACTCATAATGCGACTATTCCAATGCTTGCAGATGCGCAAAATATAATCTATTGTGATAATATAGATGGTATGATCAAAATAAGATCACAGGTATTAGAAGGAAAATTTGATAATGAAACTGCTATTGATTGCGTTGCTAGAGTAACAGATGGAGGAAAAGCAGCAATCAAAAAAAGATTCAAAAAATATAATTTAAAATCGTATAGGGAGGATATCTAATGAAAGTGATAATTGAACGTGAAGATGAAAATGTTGTTGCAAAAATGGAAGATAATGGCAGAAAAGAGACATTTGATTATGTAAAATTCATAGAGTATTTTTTTGAACATGATGATATAAAATTAGAGATTAATGATGACTCTATTGAAGATAAAGATAAAATTAATAAATTATTTGATGAAATAAAAAGTAAAATTATTGAAGAGCGTAAAAAATGGATGAATGACTAACTAATCAAAAAGCGTTTCGCTATTATAAAGGGAATTGTTATATTACTTTGTTGTGATTTTTACTCTAGATTAGAGTGCTTGTTTACACTTTGAGTATATTTTGAGTAGAATAAATTTGATAGAGAATAGCAAATGTGTTAATAATTACATGAATAGGGCTATTTACATAAGAACATGCTTTAAAATATGTGCTGAATCAATCAGTATATCGAATAGTGTACTCGATTTGAGTTCATTTTGAGTACACAACAAAATTCAAAGTATAAAAAAATGATATAATAAGTGCATATTAGATAGACTTAATAAATAAAAGTAATATGATATAAATACTAATGATTCGTAGGAGTCGAATTCGAATAGCCGAAAAACGTTAGAAACGCCCTTAAATAGGGCGTTTTTTCAATATGTGAGTACAAAATGAGTACAATTTTTAAAATATTCTAAGAATAATTGAAATATGAGTTTTGATTTTTCTCTTTTATAAGTAGTCTAAACTTTTTCGTTACCTGTTTCATTGTAATTTACAATTTTTAATAAGAGTTGTAACATACCGATATTAGACATTCTAATATTTGATAAATCATTAAGAACCATGTCTTTATCTTTGGAACATTGTTCAATATTTATTTTTGTTCCACCATGAGAAGCGTTGTTACGGTAATTAATTGATTCATTAACTTCCTGAACTAATTGGCTAAATGTTTTCATGAAATCATCACAATTATACATTTCATTTTGACTTTTGAAATTGGCAATTGAAGAGATATAATCAGCAAATTTTTCTAACTTGCTTGTGCTGGTTACTGTTTCTAATAATTTGTGGAAACTTGCATACATACAAGTTGTTTTAGCACCAATAATTTTTTTGTTTTCTATATCTAAATAGTACTTACGATCGGAAAAGTGTGGACTTAAATATCCCAAATAATCGTTGTCTTCGATTTTTCCTTTATGTTGTGAATAATATTTAATTAAAGGAATATTATTAATTACTGCTTTATTAATAATATTTGCGTAGCCGTTCCAAATAAGCTTATTATAAGCTATTTCAAACGATTGATAATATAGTGCTGAAATACTACTGTAATCAAATCCTTTTTTGTTTAAATCTTCATTAGCATATTTAGAATACAATAACTCTGCAGTAGCAAGAGTATCAATGCAATTTTCAGGAAGCAATGAATACTTTGAACCAATTACTTCCTTGATTTGTAATCTAATTGTATCGAAAGAACTGTTGTCTTCTTTTTGTTTCTTTGTTAAAGATTTTGATAATAATTCACTGAAGTTATCAAATAAACAAATATATTTTTCTTTGTCACTACAGTCGGGATGATTAAATATAATTATTCTCATTTCATCCTTTAATTCTATTAGTTCAGGTATTGATTTATTCTCAATGTTACTGGTTAATGAATTGATTGAATTTATAAGTGCATCAGCTAATTGATTATTTCTAAATTGTTCTTCTTTCTGTTCACTGTACATTAAAGAGGAAAGTGATAGTCCAATCTTTTCTCTATATTCCATCATTCCAATTTCATTTTCATCCAAATCAGAATATAGCGCATATGTAATTTTTGAGTCTAAATTCAACAATTTTGTACGCTTTTTTTGCATGCTTTCGTTTAGCTGTGTATCATTTGAGTTGTCGATATAAATTTTGATAGTTTGAGAAACAATATAATTTAGGTTTTGTAATGATGCGAATATTAATGTGAACGATATATTGTCATGCATATGACTCACACGAATTATTTCGTCTAGTTGAGTTTGAATTTCAAGTTTTGATTTTTCACCTAGTGATTCCAAAACATTGTTATTAGTGTATTGTTCGTCGTTTGTAAATAAGTCTCTAAATTCATTTTGAGATAGATTAAAATTATATTTATAATCAATCGAATTATCAAAAAGAGAACTATTACTTTGAATTTTATTAAAATGTAAATTGGTTATTTTGTCTTTGTTTTCAGTATATAGTGAGTATATTAGTCTGACATATTCATCTACAATCTCCATTACGCTTTTGGTATCAGGAGATTTAGTAACTTCACCTATGCTTATTAAATTAAAAATGTATTGTGTTGAATCATTGATCAGATTTTTAAACAATGAACTCGTTGGGTTGAGTCTATATTCGTTAAATTTTATGAATATGTAATTGTATGTAACCCAAGTAAGTAATAGCAACAATGCATTTGGATGTAAAATAAAATTATTATAATTTTTAGTGTATGTTTGACAATACATTGGTGCATCGTTGAATCTTGTTTTAACTCTATCAAGAATATGCCATATGTCTACTGTTTTACTTTTGATGCAATAAGCTTTTGTATAAGTTTTTTTAATTTCATCGTTATATCTATTAATTATTTTTAATTTCTTTGATTTAGAATTTGTTTTTAATAGTTCGGCAATCGTTGTTGCTTCCAGTTTTGATCTTTGATTAATAATATCTATGAAAATATTCCATTCGTTATAACTTTCGTTAGCGATTGTTTCTGCATTAATAAAGTACATTTTTTTCTTGTTTTCTAACGATTGTAGTGATTTCACATAATAAGCTATTTTTTTTATTTCGTTATCGTTAAGAGCAATTGTAAATTCACTGCTTTCCCAATCAGAAAGAATAAGTTCCAAGATATTAGGGATTTTATCTATAAGTCTGATGTTAATAGTTTTATTTGATTTAATTTCCTTATTTATTATGAATTTATATAAATTAATAAATTCGAGAATGAAATCATCAGAATCAGAAGATAGCTGCATTTTGTTATAAACAGTACAAAGAGAAAACCATAGTGGCTCGTCAAATTGAGAAAATATTGGGATAAGATTAGTATATTCACTATATAGGCATTGAGGAATATATTCCAAAGGTGTTGATGAATTGATTTATATTTAGTTGCTGTTGATATATTTCATCTGAATTAAAGTGTCTGGATTCTTCAATTCTACTTTTGCCAAAATTGATATAATATTCAATTGTGTCCTTATATTTTGAAAAAATAGGGAAACTGTAATCGAGTTTTTTGTCATTAACAAAATTAAACTTTGTGCATGGAAAAAGTATTTCTTTTGGAAAGTTACTAGATATGATTCTTTTGTTTATTTTATGATTGAATACTTCCATTATTATTTTTCTCCTGTTTTGTATATTTATAAAGAAAAAAGCATATAACTTAATTGTTACATGCTGATTGGATATCGAGAAAAAAGCTAGCAATCGCTATCAGCAATCGCGTCGCTTTTAAAAGTATTAGACAAATGTCCAATAGCTTTTTCTGCATCATCAGGATTAACCTTGCAAGCAAGAATAATCATACTGATAGCTGCACCACCAGCAAGTAAAAACTTCCAGTCTACGACTACAGGTTTCATAAGGCTACCTCCTTTCCGGAATCACTTCCAATATACGGGTAGCAAACCTGCTGATGACCTAATGATATTAAATAAGACCAAGCATGTCAATTAGTTATTAGATTAAATAAAGTCGCTTTGTTTTATTTTTTATTTTTGTTTTTAAAATAGTTATTTACGTATTCAAGACGATGTTTTAACAATTCTTCATAAGACATCTCTGGATACGATTTTTTTGTAATAGGAAATTCACTATATTGTAATCTTGTTTGTTCTTTCGCAAGTTCATATGTATCTTTTGATATAGCGTATGTTTCTAACTCTTTATAATCGTTATATACCTTTTTTACTAATTGTTGAGCATCACCATTAGCTTTAAAACGTTTATCATTTGCGTATAGTGTTAGTTTTGTATAAACACGATCTTCTGGTGTTTCCAAATCTTGTTTCACTCGATCGTGAATATCGAATTCTATTCCTAAGTCTTCAGATTCTAACAATGCATATAGAAAATCACCAAAGTCAGATAATGTTGCAAACTGATTACTATGCGTTTGAATTCCGCATAACCAATCTAATGAAATATTACATTTCTTTGCTATGTTCACCAATACTTCGATTGTTGGTGAATTTTTTGAATTTTCATAAGCAGATAATGAAGGTTGGGGAATACCAATGAAAGAAGCAAAGTCCTTTTGAGACATTTTCATTTGTTTTCTCAAATATTGGAGCCTTTCACCTAAATTATAATTTGTATCCATTTATACCACTCCTTGTGTCAATTTTATTTTAGTTTTCATTAATGCTCAATAATTGCTGATAGTTGCTAATAATGCTCATTAATTTTCAGGATAATTATAGCAAATTTAGAATAATATTAGAATAATAATTTATATTAGAATAATATTACTTACTATAAGATATTAGTATAATAATAAATATAGTTAATCACGATATAAGAAAGGAGGATAAATACATAAGGAGGTGAACTAGAATGGTCATAAAAGATTATATTGATGCTCAAGATATGTCGATAAGACTAGGCATTTCAAAAAGTAGAGCATATAGACTTATCAGAACTTTGAATCAAGAGTTGATTGATAAGGGATTCATAGTGATTGCAGGTAGAGTACCAACGAAGTATTTTGAAATGCGTTGGTACAGTGGACAACAAGATTTGAAATGCTAAATGTAGAAGATTGGAGGTAAAGCATGAAAGCAAAGAAAAATGCTAAAACCGGAAAATGGGAAATTCAATTTCGTTATACGGATGCTTCTGGTAAACGAGTGAAAACAACCAAGCGAGGTTTTAACAAACAACGAGATGCCGAAGAGTGGTATCGAGAATTTATGCTGACAAAGGCTAATGATTTCAATATGAAGTTATCGTCTTTTGTTGCTTTGTATTATGAAGATTGCCAAGCACGTTTTAAAGAAAACACGATGAGTACTAAGAAGTATATTATTGATCTTAAAATCTTATCTTATTTTGGAGATGTAAAGATTGGTGATATTACTGCTGCTATGGTGCGTGAATGGCAAAATACGTTATTGAACCAAGGATATTCTCAGACATATCTAAAAACGATTAACAACCAACTTAGTGCAATATTCAATTATGCAGTAAGAGTACATGGATTAAAAACCGATCCTTGTAGAAATGCAGGAAGTATTGGTAAAAGTAAAGCCGATGAAATGGACTTCTATACGCAATAAGAATTTAATCAATTCATTGATGCACTAAGAAATAAATGGGAATCATATATGTGTTTTATGATTCTATATTGGACTGGGATGCGTATGGGTGAATTACTTGCATTAACTTATGGTGATATTGATTTAGAAAATAATACAATTCGTATTAATAAATTATTACAACGTTTGCAAGGCAAAACACTAATTACAACACCTAAGACTCCAAAGAGTAAAAGAGTTGTCCACATTCCTGAAAGATTGAAGGAAGAATTACAAGAGTATATTGTTCATCATAAAGTATTTCATGCAGATGATGATACAAGACTATTTACTGTTTCTAAAGGATTCTTACAACATGAAGCTGAACGAGGTGCTAAGGAAGCAGGATTAAGAAAGATTAGGATTCATGACTTTAGACATAGTCATGTTGCATTATTAATTGAAATGGGGATTCCAGTTCTAGCGATATTTGAAAGACTAGGACATGAGAAGATTGAAACGACTTTAAATGTATATGGTCATCTATATCCTAATAAACAAAAAGAGCTTGCAGAGAGCTTAAATGACAAGTTTAAGGAGATGATGTAAATGGCTAAGATAGTAAATCGTTATCGTGATCGTATTGTCAATTTCAGGGTAACTGAAGATGAATACTATATGATTGAATCACGTATTAAATTTAGTGGACTTCGAAGAGGAGAGTATCTAAGAAGACTTTTATTAGAACAAAAGATTGAAGTTCAAGGAAGTAAATTTGAAAGTGATCGAATTGCTTATGAACTTAAAAAAATGAATCAACAACTACTAGAGTTTGATGATTCATTAGAACATGTGAAAGCATGTAAGATTTTATTAAATGAGTTATTGATGATTGTTGATAAAAATAAAAAAGCACAGAATAAATTGAATGATAATGGAGCACCTGAGAAATGTACCAATTAACAAATTTCAATTTAAACTATGCACTGTAATTTTATAACTTTTTAAAATGAAAAGGAAGAAATAACAGTGAGGGATCTAAAAATAATTTCTTTAGATAATATTGAATCTAGAGAAGTTGAATGGTTATGGAAACCATATATACCATTAGGAAAATTAACAATCATCGAAGGAGATCCAGGAAGTGGGAAAACGATGTTAGCCTTGCGACTTGCATCTCAATTATCTAAAGGTGTAGCTCTACCTTTTGTTGAAGAACACAAAGAGCCAATGAACATCATTTATCAAACAGTGGAAGATGCGTATGATGATACCATCAAACCACGACTTGAAAAGATGTATGGAAATTATGCAAACATTCATTTCATAGATGAATCAAAAGATTTTCTTTGTATGAGTGATGAACGTATTGAAGAGGCAATCATCAGAACTAATGCTAAGCTATTAGTTCTAGATCCTGTTCAATCTTATCTTGGAGCGAATGTAAATATTAATTCTGCCAATGAAGTAAGATCAGCACTTAATAACTTGGTAGAGATTGCCAAGCGAACTGGATGTGCCATCATCCTTATCAGTCACTTGAATAAGAAGAATAGCTCAAAGGCAATCGGTAGGCACATCGGTACTATGGATTTAACAGCAACAGCAAGAAGTGTTTTACTTGTTGGTGACATTAAAGATCAGGATGGAATGAGAGCTATGGCCCATGTTAAAAGTTCACTATGCAAGAAAGGAAAAACATTACAGTTTGAAATTACGGATAATGGTTTTATTTGGCATGGTGAAAGTGATTTAAGTGAAGAAGAAATTCTTGCTGGTGTTGCTTTAAAAACAAAGAAACAAATTGCAATGGACTTCATAGAAGAAATGCTAGTAGATGGCCCTCGTACTCCTGAAGATATTTATTCTAAAGGAAAACAATATAATATTTCTAAAAGAACAATTGATGAAGCAAAGAAAGTATTAGATGTGAAATCAGTTCGAATTGGAAATGGTTGGTACTGGCAAATCAATACAGATTAACAATGCAAGGTTGCTAATGTTCAAGTGAGTTACAATGTTGCAATCTTAAATCAAACAATGCTTATTCTTTTCGGTTAGCAACCGTTTAGAATAAACGGAATCATATATTAAGAATTGAATTCATTATTTCATAATGAATTGCTAAGCCGAAGGAAATGAGTAAGGTTGTAACAATGCAACTGCAAGGCTTATTGACAACCTTGCATGCTTCATTTTCTTTCGGTATAGCTTTAAAAACTCACTAGAAAAGATAGCTATATCTTGTCAAATAAAATTAGCAAGCAACGTATTTTGTACCCAAATACAAAGTATAGGGCAAGCCCTAAGACCCTCAAGAAAGGAGTTTTGCCTATGGCTAAACGTAATAAAGATATTAAAATTCGTTTAACTGAAGATGAATTGTCAAAGTTAAATATGAGAGTTTCTAAATCAGGATATAGTAGAGAACGTTATTTAAGAACTCTTATTTCTGGTAAAGTACCAAAAGAATTGCCACCAATTGAATATCAAAAACTGATTAAAGAGTTTAATGCGATTGGTAATAATTTAAATCAATTAGTTCGTAATTCTTACAACAATCCAATTCAAAATGAAGTGATTACTGTATTAGAAAATCTTCAAAACATGATTGTTGATTTGGATAAAGTGATTAAGAGACCAAGTGAATAATGGCTACGACTCGTTTATGGTGTATTAAAAATGGATTAAAAAGAGCTGTGAATTATGTTGTCAATGAAGCAAAAACGATTGGATCAGATGATACTTTTAAGTATGGTTCTGATGATAAAATTGCAGAAAAAGATATGTGACTTGCATAAATTGTAACTTTGCTGATCCATATTCTTCAATGGTCAATACAAAGAAACAGTTTAATGATGATAAAGAAATTGAAGCCTTTCATGGTTTTCAATCCTTTGTTGCAGGTGAAATAGATGTACAAAAAGCACATGAGATTGGAGTAGAAACTGCTAATCGATTATGGGGAAATAGGTTTGAAATTATTGTTAGTACACATCTAGATAAAGATCATGTACACAATCATTTTTTGTTTAATGCCACTTCATTTGTGGATGGAAAACGATTCTGTAATAGCTATAAAGATATTCATGATTTAAGAAATACGAATGATGAAATATGTAGGGAACATAGGTTATTTGTGGTTGAAAATCCAAGTACTGAACATAACTATTTATCAAAGAAACGATTAGGAGAACTGTATAAAAGAGTAATTGATGAAGCTATTTCTAAAAGCTTAACACTACAACAATTCGAAAGAGAATTGTTTAATAGAGGATTTGAATTAAATGGATTTGATGATTCTATGTCTATTAAACATCCAGATGTAAAACAACCAATGCGATTAAAACGACTAGGTTATCATTACACTTTTGATCGAATCAAAGAACGTATTTTGAATCGAGAAATAATACCTTCTTTGTATTCTCAAAAAGGATTTGATACAGACTTTTATGTTAGAAAGTTGAAAAGAAATGAGTTACCACCACTACAAAGGTTATTTATTCATTATCAATTTCTATTAGGTATTCTTCCGAAAAACAATACAAGAAGAAAACATTATTCAAAAGAAACAGCATCCGCTTTAAAGAAATTAAATCAAACAACGTTTATTTGTAAGAATAATTTAGAAACATTGGATAATGTAAATCAGATAAGAATTGAATGTTTGAAGCAGTTAAAACCATTATTTAAAGAACGACAACAGCTCTATTATCAACTCAATAAAGCAGTCACACCTGAAGATAAAGCAGCTCTAAGAGAACAACTACGATCATTAAATACTGAAATCAAAGCATTAAGAAGTAAGGTAAAACTTTGTGATGGTATCGCAGATCGTAGTACGAATATTAAAGATTTTTTTAAAAAGAATTATGAACAAATTCAACAAAACGAAAGAAAAATGAAAGAAAGAATGAGGTAAAAATAAATGGAATTCAAATATAAATTAGTAAAAAGTATTGCGACTTTAAGTGATAGAAACGGAATGACAAAGGAACTGAATTTGATTAAATTCAATGATGCAAATCCTGTTTATGATTTAAGAAAATGGGATCGTAACAAGGATAGAATGTTAAAAGGTATTTCTTTTAGTAAAGAAGAAATGATGAATTTAAGAGATATCTTAAATGGAATGGAGTTTTAATTATGACTTTGTATGAAGAATTTGAAAAGAAATATATTAATGATAAGCTTTTGGAATTTTTTATTGAAAGAAGAAAGCATGTCTTAGAAACTTCAAAACAAGATTACTTGAATCTATTATAAGAATGGTTGTCTTGAAGAAGATATTCGAAGCGTTGCCAAGTTTTCGTTTGATGCATATCAATCCTATGCTCAAGCAATGTTTGAAATGGACTATATGATTTCAATTTATAGCAATGAAGACATGAAAACTAAATCAATGTTATTTAGTGAAGTTAATAAGTCATTACGTTGTAAGATTTTAAATGAAATCACTTATTCATGTGAAATTAAAATGTGTCTTTTCCTGATTTATAGTCATCAATGATTTTTAGAATCTTTGAATCCGCATTTGCGGCATAACAAGGTTCTTTTATCATGTCTACAGGTAAAATGCTCATAGCAATTGAATCCAGAATTGTAAATGCATTTACATATTTATTAACATCTACTTTGTAATATAAATATGCTACTAGTTTATATGGTTCAGGAACTGGAAGCTTTTTATAGCCAGCACAGTCCCAAAATAAATTATACCAATTAATTATTTCGTCAGGTGTTTTACACTGATTTACTAAATAATTTTTCATGATTGGATAGATATTTTTCCATCCTTCTTTGGAGATGACTTCTTCCATTTCATCGAGAAGTCTATCGCTAATTTCTTCAGGGATGTTATCGTCATCCCATTTTGAAGATAGGTAATCATTTATTTTTTTCTTGATTTCGTCTGTCATTTTTTATTCCTCCGTGAATATCAATATGGAAATTTTGGTGAAATGATATACTTAATTTTTTCAGATTTTAATACGTTTCTGATATCATTGATTGCACAAGCGTAATCACTGATTGATAAAGTTCCAGTTTGTATTGCTTCTTTGGTATGAATAAAGTTTTTGTTGAATACTTTAGAAATACAACGAATCATTTCAATTGATGGTTTTGGCACAAGCACAATTTGAATAGTGTATTTTTTCATATCTAATTCCATTGGTGAATTATATGTTGTTGCTAGACCCCATCCGCAATTTGGACAGATCCATGAACAGGATGAACCTTCTTGTTTATATATCATTTTTGCATTACATACTTCACATTTCATATTTATCATCCCCTCGCTGATAAGATTTTATTCGTGATTATTACTAGTTAATACAATAATAGCACTTGCCGGAAGCATATAAAATGAAATATTGGTATAAATTCTAATAATAAGTATCGAAAAGAAGTATTTTTGTTTCAAAACACAAAGATTTATATATTAATTAAGGATTAAAAGGTTTATAATTAGAATTAATAATACTATGTGAATTTGGGGGGATAAAGACATGGCGCAGTACTCGGTAAATAATTATAGTGTAGATAATATTATTGGATGGATTGAAAGTGGTGAAATTGCAATTCCTGAAATGCAAAGACCATTTGTATGGGATTCAACAAAAGTTCGTGATTTGATTGATTCATTATATAAAGGTTATCCTGTTGGGTATATCATTATTTGGAAAAATCCTGACGTTAAACTAAAAGATGGAACAATTAGTTCTGGGAAAAAGATTGTAATCGATGGACAACAACGTATTACCGCTTTAACCGCATCTATTACTGGAAAAGAAGTAGTGAATCAAGAATATAAGAAAGTTCCAATTAAAATATCATTTAATCCAATTGATGAAACATTTGAAGTATATAACCCAGCTATTGGTAAAGATGTAAAGATGATAGATGATATTGCAGCTATCTTTAAACCTGGATTTGATAGTTTTAATTTTTCATTAGATTATGCAAATAAGAATAATATCAATCCATCGGATGTAAATAAGACAATTACTAAATTACAAGCATTAAAGAATAATAGTATTGGTGTAATCGAATTAGATGCATCTTTAGATATTGAAACAGTAACAGATATCTTTATTCGTATTAATTCTAAAGGTACAGTGTTATCTCAAGCCGATTTTGCTATGTCTAAAATTTCATCAAATGAAAGATATGGTGGAGATGTTATTAGGAAGACAATTGATTATTTCTGTCATTTAATTCAAAGACCGATGGATTTAGAATTAATCAAAAACAATGATATTGACTTCTCAAAACTAGAAGAATTCAATCGTATTAAATGGGTAGCAACTGCCAATGAAGAAATCTATACACCTTTATATACAGATGTATTGCGTGTTGCTTTTACTTCACAATTCCTAAGAGGTCGTTTAGCTGAATTAGTTAGCTTATTATCCGGAAGAAATTTTACTACAAGAGAATTTGTGGATGAGATTGCCGAAGCATCTTATGACAAATTAAGAGAAGGGGTATCTGAGTTTATTAATAAAACGAACTTTGATCGCTTTGTGATGATTGTGAAATCAACAGGTATTATTGATAAATCATTAATTCGTTCGGATAATGCATTAAACTTTGCTTATGCACTATATATTATGCTAAGAAGAAAGAAATATAATCCAGACTATATTGAAACAGTGGTGCGTAAATGGTTGGTTTTATCATTGCTTACAGGACGCTATTCAGGATCGCCTGAATCTATGTTTGATTATGATATAAAGAGATTTGATATGAATGAACCTATGGAATATTTGAAGAGCGTAGAACTTGATGAATTATCTGATGCTTATTGGAATCACATTTTACCAACAAGATTAAATACATCGGTAGCAAGTAGTCCGTTCTTTAAAATCTTCTTAATGTCACAAGTAAAAGCAGGAAACAGAGGATTTTTATCAAAACATATTACGGTACAAGCATTAATTGAAGATCGTGGTGGTATTCATCATTTATTCCCTAAAAAGTATCTTCAAAAGAATGGATTGGATGTACGTGGTGAATACAATCAGATTGCAAACTACGTTTATACGCAATCAGAAATTAATATAAAGATCAAAGCTGCTACACCATGTGAATATATGGCAGAAGTATTAAAACAAATTGAAAACAAAGAACCAACGATTGGTGGAATTGTAGATAAAGAAGAATTAATGGAATCCTTGAGACAAAGTTGTATTCCAGAAGAATTTGTCAATTATACAATTGATGATTATAAACAATTCTTAGAACAAAGAAGATTGTTGATGGCTCAAAAAATCAAAGATTATTATTTTAATCTATAGATAGAAAGTGAAAATATATGAAAGTAAGTTATAAAAAACTATTTAAGTTATTAATAGATAAAGAAATGAAAAAGACAGAGTTTGCGAAGAAGATTGGTATTGGACAAAATACTTTAGCAAAACTCTCTAAGAATGAAAATGTATCAATGGAAGTTCTAATTAAAATCTGTGAAGGGTTAGATTGTAGATTAGAAGACATTGTAGAATTTGTAAAGGACGAGGATTAAGAATGACGGATTTAGAATTAAAACAATTAGAAGAACAATTATGGCATTCTGCTGATTTATTACGTGCAGGTGCTCATATGTCAGCTACAAGTTATGGAGAACCTATTCTAGGTTTAATATTTTTACGTTATGCTGATATTCGATATAAACAATTTAAAGATGAAATTGAAGCAGAATACAATAAATATGCTGGTACAAGAATGGAACGTACATTAAAAGAAATTGCTATTGAAAAGTGTGGTTTCTTCTTACCAAAAGAAGCGTATTTTGATGATATCAATAATGCGCCTGATGATGCTAATAAGGCAATTTTAGTTAAGAATGCTATGATTGCGATTGAAAGAGAAAACGAAACGATGGCAGGTGTATTACCTAAAGATGTATATGGTCAATTAGTGCCAGAAGAAGAACCTGAATTATTATCAAATGTTATTCGTGTGTTTAAAGATATTCCGGAAGACATTAGCATTGATTTATTCGGTAAGATTTATGAATACTTCTTAGGTAACTTTGCATCTGGAAAAGATGGAGGAGAATTCTACACTCCAGCCAGTGTTGTTCAATATATGATTGAAGTATTACAACCAACACCAGGAAACAAACAATTCTTAGATCCAGCGTGTGGTTCTGGAGGTATGTTTGTTCAAGCAGCTCGTTATATGCACAATCACAATGTAAGTGATGAAGATTTAATGAACTTTAGATGCTATGGTGTAGAAAAAGACCCAGATACAAATAAGATTGCTAAAATGAACTTACTTCTTAATAATGTTCGTGGTGAAATTACAGAAGCAAATTCATTCTATGCTGATCCATATGATGCAGTAGGAAGATTTGATTATGTTATGGCCAATCCACCATTTAATGTGGATGAAGTCAATTATGAGCGTGTAAAAGAAGATACTCGTTTTAACACATATGGTATTCCTAGAAACAAAACAAAGTCTACAAAGAAGGATTCAGATAAAAAAGAAACTGTACCAAACGCTAACTATTTATGGATTTCATATTTTGCTTCAGCTTTAAATCCAAACGGTAAAGCTGCTTTAGTTATGGCAAATAGTGCATCGGATGCAGGGAAAAGTGAACTTGAAATAAGAACAAAGATGATTGAAGAAGGAATTATTTCTCAAATGGTTACATTACCTTCTAACATGTTTAATACCGTAACATTACCTGCGACTCTTTGGTTCTTTGATAAGAATAAACCAAATACAAGTAAGAAAGATGAAATCTTGTTTATAGATGCTAGAAATGTATTCACACGAGTGGATAGAGCACACCGTAAATTTAGTGAAGAACAAATCAAGAATTTAGGTATTATAGTGCTAGTATAAATTTAGTACCAGTTAAATAGAAATAATGTCTAAAAAAATGAATTGAAAAATTTTGAAAAGAATACTAATCTAAAATAAGAAAAAGAG
>OAZY01000075.1_pt1 | contig 113405 bp, 144 predicted proteins | sample 1494931 | NCBI WGS metagenome assembly OAZY01 (sample SAMEA2579921, study PRJEB22360) | human gut metagenome | biome: human gut; feature: human-associated habitat; material: faeces | place: Denmark | collected 2008/2010 | reverse complement strand
TTTCTTCTAGTCTACACACCTTAATTTTTCTGTCTAGTTAATTGTAGCCTATCCAGTTAAAGCGCTCGTCTCTGGCACGATGGGCAACCCTTCGCCTAACTCTTCTTTGCGGCCAACGCCAACAGGTTGCGCTCCGCTAGCAAGAATCGCTTGAATCCCAGCTTTGGCATCTTCAATGCCAAGACATTCTGCTGGTGTCAAATCAATTTCTTTCGCAGCTAAAATGAAAATATCTGGAGCGGGTTTACCTGCCTGGACGTCTGCTGGATTAGCAATGGCATCAAAAAGGGGCGTCAATTGCATTTTTTCTAAAAGAAAAGGCCCATTTTTACTTGCAGAAGCCAAGGCGATTTTAATATTGGCCGCACGTAATTCCGTTAATAAAGAAAGAATTCCTGGGTAGACATCTTCAGGCGTAATCGCTTGGATCATTTCCAAGTAATAATCGTTTTTCCGTTGCGCTAACTGGGCAAATTCTTCAGAAGAAAACGTGCCTTCTTTTTTTCCGTATTTTAACAGTAACTGCAGAGAATCTTCACGGCTTACACCTTTCAATTGTTCGTTGAAAACACGGTCAATGGAAATTCCAATTTCGTTCCCTAATTTTTTCCAAGCGTGGTAATGAAATTCTGCTGTATCAGTAATAACACCATCTAAATCAAACAAAACGCCTTTAAACATGAACTTCTTCCTTTCTGATCGGTAAAACTAATCGATCTTTTAATGTGTATTTTTGATCGTAAACAGTTAATGGAATTGCAGGGCCGTCGAGTAAAGTGAAGGCCACTTGGTCTGCTGAAACTTCAACAAATAGTAAACGATTCCGATAATTAATGTGGAATGAGTAGGCTGTCCAAGTCGCTGGTAAAAAGGGTGCAAATTTTAGTTGTTGATGGTCCGTTTTCATTTGGGCAAAACCTTGCACAATCGCTAGCCAACTACCAGTCATTGAGGTAATGTGTAAGCCATCTTCTGTATCATTATTGTAATTATCTAAGTCAAGGCGCGCTGTTCGTTGATACATTTCCACTGCTTTTTCTTCCATGCCTAATTCAGCAGCTAACACAGCATGAATGCTTGGTGAAAGGGAAGATTCATGGACAGTCATTGGTTCGTAAAAGTTAAAGTTCCGGCGTTTTTCTTCTAAAGAAAAGGCGTCATTGAAGAAATAAATTCCTTGAAGAACATCGGCTTGTTTAATGAAACAAGACCGCAAAATTTTATCCCATGACCAATGTTGATTTAAAGGCAGCTCACTAAGTGGTAAATCAGAAACAGGCATTAAATCTTTATCTAAGAAAGTGTCATGTTGTACAAAAATGCCTAATTCGTTATCCACTGGGAAGTACATATTTTCTACAATGTCTGCCCATTTAGCTAATTCGTCGTCTGCAATTTTGAGCGTTGTTTCTTCTTGGAATTTTAAATAAGACTCACGGGTGTAACGTAGAACCCACGCAGCGATGGTATTGGTATACCAGTTATTATTGATATTATTTTCATATTCATTTGGCCCCGTTACGCCATGAATCATATATTGTTTATGACGTTGGGAGAAGTGGACCCGATCTGCCCAAAAACGAGCGATTGCTACAAGTACTTCTAGACCAGCATCTTTTAGATAATCTTCATCTCCTGTATAGTTGACATAATTATAAATCGCATAAGCAATCGCACCATTTCTGTGAATCTCTTCAAAAGTGATTTCCCACTCATTATGACATTCGACACCAGTAAAAGTAACCATTGGGTAAAGCGCACCCTTTAACCCTTGTTGTTGGGCATTATGAATGGCTTGAGGCAATTGATTGTGGCGATATTTCAGTAGATTTTTAGTAACTTCGGGCTTAGCCAACGCCAAGTAAAGTGGGACAGCGTATGCTTCAGTATCCCAATATGTGGCACCACCATATTTTTCGCCAGTAAAGCCTTTTGGTCCGATATTTAAACGATCGTCTTCACCATAGTAGGTTGAGAAAAGTTGGAAAAGATTAAAACGAATGCCTTGTTGGGCTTCGTCATCTCCTTCAATAACAACATCAGCTAATTGCCAACGTTTTGCCCAAGCGGCAGCTTGCCCAGCTTTTGCTTCAGGGTACAAGGTAGTCATTTCTGCAAATAATTTGTTTACTCGTGTGATTTGTTGCGTTTCTGGCACATCACGACTGGTAACGACAAGCACTTCTTTTGTGATAGCGGTCGTTTCGCCTTCGTTTAAAGACACCGTCAATTCTGCGGTTAAAGCCAAGGGCTGTTGTGTATATGTAGGCACAACAGAGGCTCCATCGATGAAATGGCGCATGCCTGCAGTCACTGTAAAACGCTCTATTTCAAAGTTGTTAGGAATGGTCTTAGTTGTAACAAAGCCAAGTGTTTCTTGTGTTTCAATAGCTCTTTCTTCCCAAAAATGTTCTTCATAATTGCTGTCTTCATTTTGAACATCGCCATCCAATTTTGAGTGAAGAGTGATTGTGCCTGTACCTTCCAGCATTTCAATTGTTAAGTGGATGTAAGCTGCTTCTTTTTTTTCTAAGCTTAAAAAACGTTCAAAAGAGAAGCGCACTTTGTTCTTCGGTGTTTGGATGGTGAATTGCCGAGAAAGAACCCCGTTTTGCATGTCTAATTCTAAAGAAAAATCTTCGTAAGGTGTAGTGGCTAGATCAATTGTTTGTCCATCAATTTGTAAGTCCATTGCGATGAAATTAATTGCGTTAATCACTTTACCAAAATATTCAGGATAACCATTTTTCCACCAACCAACACGTGTTTTGTCTGGATACCAAACACCGGCTAAATAGGTTCCTTGATGGTGGTCGCCAGAATAGTGTTCTTCAAAATTTCCCCGCATCCCCATATAGCCATTGCCAATGCTCGTTAATGATTCTTGTAAACGTAAATTTTCTTTATCTAAGTGTGTAGTACGGATTTTCCAAGGATCAATTTGGAATAAACGTTTGATTTGTTTCATGAGAATCCCCCTCAGTGATTTTATTGATAGGTCTATCATAAACGCAACCGATTGCATTAGTCAATAGTCAATGCTTAAAAAGTGTAATCTTATGAATAAAAGCTGAAACAAAGGTAGGATAGAAGGAGCTTTATTTGCTTTATTAAAAGACAAAATAAAAAAGGATTAAGTAGTAGGGAGTTGTTTTCCGCAATATTTTTGAAATTAAAGCATTTACAAAAAGGAAACAGGAGTATATAATGGCAACATAACGAAACCGATTGCGTAAGGAGTGGCAGGAATGAAAAAAATGTTTAGTTTTGAGTTTTGGCAAAAATTCGGGAAAGCTTTAATGGTCGTTGTGGCAGTAATGCCCGCAGCGGGTTTAATGATTAGTATTGGGAAATCGCTTCCTTTAATCGATCCTAATTTAGGCTTGTTAGTAACAACAGGCGGAGTTCTAGAGAGTATCGGTTGGGCAATTATTGGCAACTTACATTTACTATTTGCGTTAGCAATAGGTGGCAGTTGGGCCAAAGATCGTGCAGGTGGAGCATTTGCAGCGGGGATTTCTTTTGTTTTAATCAACCGTATTACTGGAGCCATTTTTGGTGTAACAAATGAAATGTTGGCAGATGAACAAGCTTTCACGCATACCTTATTTGGCACCAAGATTATGGTGAAGGGATTCTTTACAAGTGTCTTAGAAGCCCCGGCATTAAATATGGGTGTCTTTGTAGGGATTATTGCTGGTTTTGTCGGTGCGATGGCTTACAACAAGTATTACAATTATCGGAAATTACCAGATGCGCTATCATTTTTTAATGGTAAACGGTTTGTCCCATTTGTCGTTATTTTGTGGTCAACAATTGTCTCAATTGTATTAGCACTTATTTGGCCAAATATTCAAGCGGGAATTAATAATTTTGGGTTATGGATTGCGCAATCTCAAGACAGTGCACCTATTTTAGCGCCATTCTTATATGGAACGTTGGAACGTTTGTTATTACCTTTTGGGTTACATCATATGTTGACGATTCCAATCAACTATACACAATTAGGTGGAACGTATGAAATTTTATCTGGCGCACAAGCTGGAACCCAAGTCTTTGGTCAAGATCCTTTATGGTTGGCTTGGGCAACAGACTTAGTGAATCTTAAAGGCGCTGGTGATATGAGCAAGTATCAGTTTGTCTTAGAAAATTGGACACCAGCTCGATTCAAAGTAGGCCAAATGATTGGTTCTTCAGGGATTTTAATGGGGATGGCTTTGGCGATGTATCGTAATGTCGATGCAGATAAAAAAGCTAAATATAAATCAATGTATTTTTCTGCTGCTTTAGCTGTTTTCTTAACTGGTGTGACAGAGCCGCTAGAATTCATGTTTATGTTTGCTGCAATGCCGCTTTATGTGATTTATGCCGTGATCCAAGGTGCTGCTTTTGCAATGGCTGATATTTTACCATTGCGTGTGCATTCGTTTGGAAATATTGAATTGTTAACAAGAACACCGCTAGCAATAAAAGCTGGTTTAGGTGGCGATTTAATCAATTTTGTTTTAATGGTCATCATTTTTGGTGTTGTCACTTATTTCTTAGCCAATTTCTTAATTAAAAAATTTAATTACGCAACACCTGGAAGAAATGGAAACTATGACAATGATAACGGCGAAGAAATCGCATCTGGCGCGGCTGGTTCAGGCGTCGTCGATCAGCAAATCGCGCAAATTGTCTACTTACTTGGTGGTAAACAAAATATCAAAGAAGTTGATGCGTGTATGACACGCTTACGTGTCAGTGTAAAGGATCGAGAAAAAGTCGGTTCGGAAGAGGCGTGGAAACGGGCAGGCGCAATGGGCTTGATTGTGAAAGATAATGGCGTTCAAGCCGTTTATGGACCAAAAGCTGATGTTTTAAAATCCGATATTGAAGATTTACTAGCTTCCGGCGTTGACATTCCAGAACCAGTTATAGCAGAAAGTACAGCAGGAGTGCCAACAACGAATTTCTTAGGTAAGAAAAAAGATTTCGTGGCTGTAGCGACAGGGGAAGTTATTCCAATGGCGCAAGTCAATGATCCTGTCTTTTCACAAAAAATGATGGGGGATGGATTTGCAGTTAAGCCTCTAGAAGGAGAGGTGGTGGCACCAATTTCGGGGAAAGTTCTAAGTGTTTTCCCAAGCAAACATGCGATTGGGCTACAAACAGAAGAAGGTATCGAAGTACTTGTCCATATGGGAATTGATACAGTTGAAATGGCAACACCTGCTTTTGAATCTTTTGTTAAAGAAGGACAATCATTGAAAGCTGGGACGAAACTAGCTAAAATGAACTTGGATGTGATTGAACAAGCTGGCAAAGAAACAACGATTATTGTCGCTTTTACAAACAGCGACAAAGTGGAACAAGTAGTTATTAATCAACTAGGAACCACCACTGCGGGAACTGTGATCGGACAGATTGAAATTTAAATGATTAGGTATGAGGTCGGGACAGAACCGTTTAACTCCGAGAAATAAGAAGGAATTTCCGGAAATTGCTTTTTAATTTTTGGATAATTTTGGCTTATTTCCGAAGGAGTTGGTTCTGTTCCCGCCGTTTATCAGGTTTTGCGCGTGAAGCAAAAATCCAAAGTGATTTTTGTCCCACTCACAGACCTAATAACATGTAAGAGAAGGGGAAAAGATGAATCTTTTAACAATCAATACTCATAGCTGGTTAGAAGAAGAACCATTAAAAAAATTAGAGGAGATTGCCAAGGTGATTTTATCTTCTGAAAGTGAAATAATTGCCTTACAAGAAGTGAATCAGAAAGTCGCTTCCAAGAAAGTGCCGTTAGAACAGTTAACTACTTTTTGTCCCATAGCGACCCAAACGCCGATCCATGAAGATAATTTTGCATATCTAATCGTTCAATATCTAGCTGAAAAAGGCCAACACTATTATTGGAGTTGGGAAATGAGCCACATTGGTTATGCTATTTATGAAGAAGGGAACGCACTACTTTCGAAATGTCCGTTGACTAGTGAAGCTCTCCTTATTTCAGAAAGCCAAGAACCAACGAATTATCGAACAAGAAAAATCTTAGTAGCGGAGACAGAGAGTTCAAAAGGTACGCTTACTGTTGTCTCTGGTCACTTTTCTTGGTGGGAAACACCCTGTACAGGTTTTGCCTATGAATGGCTACAATTAGAGAAATACTTAGCGACGGGGCAACAACCGTTAGTCATTTTAGGCGATTTAAACAACCCAGCTGGTACAACTGGCTATCAATTAGTGGAAAATAGTTACTTGCCGATTCAAGATGCATTTGTTGTAGCGGAAGAGACAAGCGGTGAAGCGACAGTAGAGAAAAAAATAGATGGCTGGGAAGAAAATGAAGCAGCCTTGCGGATTGACTACGCATTTGTTCCAAAACAGTGGCACGTACGAAAATATGAAGTAATTTTTGATGGTAGGAAAACACCGATAGTCAGTGATCATTTTGGCTTACTCATTCAACTAAAATAAGAAAAAGCGCTGAATTTTCAGCGCTTTTTCTTATTTACTCGCTCATGTAACTATTCCTCTTAGTTTTGTTTGGCTAATTCTTGATCCCGAAGGATGGTGGCCTCAATCCCTTTGATGACTGTTGAAATAAACGCATTGTTTTCTAATTCGACAATCCCAGCAACCGTGGTTCCACCAGGAGAACTGACCTGGTCGATTAAAGTCCAAGGATTCTCTGTACTATTTGCCAAAGTTTGAGCGCTGCCTAGTACAGCTTGTGTGGCAATTTCTAAGGCTAACTCTTTGTTCATACCATTTTTAACGGCTGCTCGGGCAATCGAATCAATAAATAAGAAAGCATACGCAGGAGTGCTACCTGCAATAGCAGTAAAAATCGAAAAATACTGTTCCTCTAATTCCCAGGCTTGGCCAACTGCTCGAAACAACGATAAAACAGTCTGGATGTCTTCAGGGGATGCAAAAGCGTTACCACAGACAGCTGCTGCACCCGCGCCAATCAACGCATTCATATTGGGCATCACACGAACAAGACGAAGCGGTTGGGTAGTCTCAAACAGTTGATACAATTCTGCAATAGTCGTACCTGCTGCAATGGAAACAATTAACGGTTGCTTGTCTAAAATTGCTTCTTTTGCTTCAAGTAAAGCCGCTTGAACGAATTGCGGTTTCACCGCTAAAATAACTAAGTCAGCTACTGTAATAGCTTCTTGAGGCGAAGCAACCGCGTGTGCACCAATTTCTTGTGCAAAAGCGGCGGTTTTTTCGACTTGAATATCATAAAAATAAAGGTTTTCTGCGGCAATAAATTGCTTTTTTAGCGCACCTTTGGCAATAGCGGATGCCATATTTCCAGCACCGATAAAACTAATTTTCATAAAAAATTCCTCCTAAAAACTGTTGAATCTCTTTTTTCGTGTTACCATGTATCTAGTATAGAAGGAAACGCCAAAGAAAAAAATAGAGGGAGTAAAGTAAAAAGTGTTGGATTATGAGGTGATTAATTGGCAAGCAAAGAAGAGCAATATGTAGCATTTTATCAGTTTTTAGAGACCTTAGATTGTTATTTAACCACTACCAATGCTCTTGAGAATGAAGTAGCGCAATTTAAGGAAAATCCGCATCGAGAAATTGCGGGCTTTATGTTGGCATCTTCGGAAACAATTGACGTTCCGAAAGGATTTATTCGGATGCTCTATTGTTTAGAGCAAGATGGCAATGCTTATTTGGATCAACAAAGGTGTTCGTTTTCGGCTGGCCAAGTCATGATTGTCAATGAGGCCACCTCGGTTAGCTATCAGGGGCAAGGAATGTCTATGATTATATTTTATTTTAAAAAGCACTATTTTCTTGATACGCTCTTAAATCAGCTGGCGGAAGAACCAGTCATGTATCGTTTTTTTACAGAAATTGCTAGCAGTGAATTTGAAAACATTCCTCGATATTTCGTTTTTGCCAGCCAGCCAAATTCGGATGTTCACGTCTATTCGCTATTATTACTGAAACAAATTGTGAAAATGGCCTATTTTAATAATAAAGTGACCAAAGCGGCCTTTGTTTTGCTAGTGGTGGAACTAGGTCAACTGCCTAGAGAAGCTTTAAAGATGCAAGATAATTATTTGTCGAATCATCAACGTGTTGAGGTGATTTTAGCGTATATTGAGCAACAGATTGCGCATGTCACTTTAGCAGAAGTCGCCGCTAAATTTCATTTTCATCCGAATTACTTATCGAATTTTTTAAAAGACAAAACAAACAAAACGTTTACGGAAATTGTCTTAGCCTACCGAATCCAATTGGCGAAAAACTACTTGAAGCAAACAGATTTATCGATTCAAACGATTGTTGAACGAATCGGCTATCAAGACAAAGCCTTTTTTTATAAACGTTTTAAAGAAGAAATGGGCATGACCCCAAAACAATATCGACAGAAAGAGGGAATGGCAGATGTACGAAGAAGTCTTTGAAGAATTTCAGTTAACTGTAGTAGAATTACCAATCGAATTCGTTGATGATTTGCCTGTCTATCGCGGACACTTAAAAGAATTAACGTTTCTTTCAGCGGAAGCCTCTTCACGAAAAAAACTTTACCAACAGCTTTTACAGGCTTATTTGTTGTATAGAGAAGAGAATCAAGCAGTTGTTGAAGAGGAAGAAATAACCTCCTCATTATTGTCTACAGAACAGTTATTAAAATACTATGATGGTGAAACGTTCGATGGGTTTCAGTTGCCATCAAATGAATAAGAAAGCAGGGGAACAGATGGATACAATGGCAAAAATTAATCAATTTCGTGATGAAAGAAATTGGCGCCCCCACCATAATGAAAAAGATTTGGCGCTCTCAATTTGTTTAGAAGCAGCAGAATTGTTAGAACTTTTTCAATGGAAAACAGCAGAAGAAGGCATCAAACAAGAAGAACGAATCAAAGAAGAATTGGCTGATGTTCTCATTTACTCCTACATGATGGCTGATAATTTAGGGTTTGATTTGGACGAAATTATCGAAGAAAAGTTGAAGAAAAATGCGTTGAAATATCCAGTGCCAGAAAAACAAGTGTTGAAACAAATGAATCGAAGAACTTCTAAAAAAGAATAACGAAGTGGAAAATAGCCAGTATTAAGAAATTCTGAAGGGTTTGCGGAAAACAGAAATAAAAAGTAGTTTTCTGCTGCAAAAAATTTTAAGGAGGAACAATCAATGATTACAGGCACAGAAATTGATTTTATTGTTAGTGATAGTTTAAAGGCATTAGCTTTATATAAAGAAATCTTTGAGGTTCATGTAGTTGAAGCGACAAAGTATCCTGTTGGAAGGAATGAAGTAGTGTTTAACTTATATGATACTCGGTTCCATATGTTAGATGCTAATGAAGAATTTGGTTTAAAAGCACCAGATTCAGAACATCCCAATACAATTTGGTTCAATATCACGGTAGCAGATATTGTGCAAACTCATAAAAAAGCCTTAGCAAATAAGTGCATTGAGATGCAACCAGTTACAGAAATGATGGAAGGAGCTATTCAAAATTCGTTATTTGTTGATCCATTTGGTTACATGTGGATGGTACATCAAATTAACCAAGAACTAAATTTTGAAGAGCGAACAGAAATTTTAGAAAAAGAAGTGTAGTAAGGAGTGGTGCTCAGAGATGAGTACCACTTTTTTTATTTTACAATAGAAGTAAAATACCAATGATCCTGTGGTGATCAACAAGACAGTAAAAAATTGGAGATAGAAAGTTAGTGTGTCATAGAAATACAGCAATATTCTCTAATAATTACTCTAACGTTAAAAAAATTGAGAAAATGCCAGATTGATTTTTGATAAACTGTAAACAAAGAAAAACAGGCTGTAAAAATCTTGATAAATCAATGGAATAAAAGGAGAAAGCGAAAGATTAATTCTTGTATGTAGATACAAAGGGAGACTAAATGAATGAAAAACAAAAAGCGGATAAAATTTGGTATCTTAATCGCAACAATAATAGCAATAGCCATAATCGGCACGATTGGAGTGAAAAAAATGAACGAACCAACAGAAAAAGAAAGACAAATTGCTTTTTTGGAAAAGCATGAAGAGGAAATGACGGAGTATATTAAACAATCAGAGTTAGATAAAGTGGCCAGTGTTGAGTACCTTTGGAATACGGTTAAATCAGATAAAGGCATGGCATTTACAAAAGAATTTTTAACAATTAAAACCAATATTTATGACGGAAGAAATATAAAAATAAATGGTTTTTGGATTAATATTTTTGTAGACAATGTGAGAGATCCTAAGAAAATTAGTAACATAAATTAAAGGAGAATATATATGAGTGATTTAGTAAATTATTATAATGTTTATGCCAATTTATCCCAAGCTTCGTATAAAGGGCGACCTCAGTCTAAATCGTTAGCTAAACTTGACGATAATCAATTGAAAGAAATGGAGATAAAAAATATGCTACATTCTATTTTCCCAACGCCAAAGACGCCCACGGAAATGACGTCAGTACTGTCTACCTCCAACCAGACAACACTGTAAAAACAATCAAAGAAAAAAATGGGTATGTAGGGAAACGGTTTATAAAAAAGGATTATCAACATAGGAAAAGTCAATCAAAAACAATCAAAATAGAAAAAATCACATAGCAACTCTTCCCCATACATATTAAGGAGGTGAAAAATTGAAAAATAAAAAGCGGATAAAATTTGGTATATTAATCGCAATAATAATAGCAATAGCTATAATCAGCACGATTGGAGTGAAAAAAATGAACGAACCAACAGAAAAAGAAAAACAAATTGCTTTTTTGAAAGAACATGAAGAAGAGATGACGAGTTTTATTAAAGAAAATAGTAGTCAGGATAAAGTGGTCAAATATTATTGGAATACAGTAGAAAAACGAAAAAGTATGGCATTCTCTAAAGAGAATCTTACAATTAAATTTGACTTAATTGATGTTAATAAGACAGAGAAAGATAATTATTATAATGCAGGGAACACATTAGTAATTGACACAGATACTACAAAATTAGATGAGATTAACAGTCTTTGGACGGTACATGATATTGATGAAAGTAGAGGGGAATCTGAATGACTGAGCTGAAAATCAATTATAATATTTATGTAGACCTTTCAAAAAGTTCTTATACTGATAGAAAGAACAGTTTTTCATATAATGAATTGAAGGATTGGAAAAAAGATAGATATGATTCTAATCAATCAGTTCCATTCACCTTCCCCAACGCCAAAGACGCCCACGGAAATGACGCCAGTACTGTCTACCTCCAACCCGACAACACTGTAAAAAAAAATCAAAGAAAAAAACTGGGTAGGTAGGGAAACGGTTTATAAAAAAGGGTTATTAACATAGGAAAAGTCAATCAAAATAGAAAAAATCACATAATAACTCTTCCCCATACATATTAAGGAGGTGAAAAAGTGAAAAATAAAAAGCAAATAAAATTCGGTGTGTTAATCGCAACAATAATAGCAATAGCCATAATCGGAACGATTGGAGTGAAAAAAATGAACGAACCAACAGAAAAAGAAAGACAAATTGCTTTTTTGAAAGAGCATGAAGAAGAAATGACGGAGTATGTAAAACAGCAAAATGAAAAGATTGCTAAAGTTGCATTTTGTTGGGAATCGTTAGAAAAAGAGTCAGTGGGAAATGGTCTTCCGCAAGGAGCAGGAGATATTCTATCTATCCGAATACAAATTATTGATAATAATAACAATAAAATAAATTCATTTGGACTTGCAATAAAACCAAATAATTGGAATGAGCCTACTAAAATAAAAGAACTGTATACGATTAATGCTGACTACGATTACTATACAGAAGGAGGATAATATGGCAGACTTAGAAAAATATAGTAATTTATACGCGGATTTAGCGCAGGCAACTTATAATGGCAGATCCATACAATTTCCGTATAGTGCAAAGAAATGGAATGATAAACAATTAGATAAGTACCGAAATAAAGAGGCTGTTCCATTCACCTTCCCCAACGCCAAAGACGCCCACGGAAATGACGCCAGTACTGTCTATCTCCAACCCGACAACACTATAAAAACAATCAAAGAAAAAAACTGGGTAGGCAGGGAAAAGGTTTATAAAAAAGGGTTATTAACAGATGAGAAAGCTGGCTATAATTCTTATTATGTAACAGATACGCCGACCTTGAGTCCAAAAACGTAGCATACATATTTTGCCACTCGCGGTAGTGACGGCGTTTCAATGGACGTGAAAAAAGGTTGGTCAGGGAATAATTTGAATGACTGGGTCAATAATAATGGTTCCTTTACGTTATTTAATGCCTATTTGCCTCAAGCAAAATTAGCCAATGAAGCCATGCATCAAAAGATAATGGAGATGAGTGCTAAAGCCCCTAATGCGACTATGTCGATTACAGGTCATTCTTTAGGAACCATGATTTCTATTCAAGCGGTGGCCAATCTCCCCCAAGCAGATCTCGCTAAAATTGATAAAGTAGTATTGTTTCAAGGGCCTGATGCGCGAGAAAGCATTAATAAAATGTCTCAACAAGCTCAGGAAAATATTCAACAATTAGAAGAACAAGGGAAAATCGATTATTATGTGAATGCGTTTGATATTGTCTCCATGTTGAATCGAAATAAAAAAGGGGTAGATGAAATTGGTCGGGTGCATTATCTATTACCGAAAACGTTCACCACTACTTTTGATCTGACGGACAAATACGGTTCTAGTCATGATTTTGGTCAGTATCAATTAAATCCTGATGGTACGCCCAAAGAAGCCAATCTAAAGGAACATGGCTATATTTTTGCGGCAGGAGTAAAAGTTTCCAAACTTATTGATAAATATTTAGGGAAAATCATGGATGCTTCAGGTGAATCATTAGCTAAAAACAGTCTCCAATTTTTGTTAAGTCTGCTATCTGAAGAAAATCGCCAGAAAATCATCAAAGAATATGAAAAAATCATTCACGAAGCAGAAATTGCCAGCCAATGGCAAGGGAAAGTGAGTCGTATTCAGAAAAGTTTAGCCAGTGCTTCAGGTAGTCAAAAGATTGAATTACGTAGTGAATTAGCAGAACTAGTTGCAAAACAAGCGCAGCAAGCTGGAAAAGAATACGAACTACTTGTGAAAAATATCCTCCAAGAAGCAGAAGATGAAGTCCAGACAGTTTCAAAGGAAATTCGTGAAAGTGCAATGAATATCCGACAGTATCTATCCTATGCAGAAGTCCAAGCAATGATTGCTCCTTACGAAAAAAGTCGTCTTTGGGATAGCGCTGAAGCAACAAATACTAGCAACCAAGCCAAGCAATACAAGCAAAAATTAACTGATTTTAGCGGAAAATTAACAACTGTTGCTAAAAATATTCAAGCATACGATCAACAAGCAAGAAGTAGTTTATTTCAAAAATAATAAATGAAAGGGTTTTCTTATGGATGAAAGAGAATTTCAAGAAAAATTAGAAGTAGAACAAAAAGCTCGTGAACGAGTAGCAATCCAGACAGTAATTACTGCTAAAAAAACACGAATTACTACAACCAAACAAAACACAACCGCAAGTTTGAAAGAACTTTCAGAAGCCATGTTTCAACAAACAAATAGTGCCCTACCTAATGCCTTGAACGGAGCTTTGCAGGGGAAAAGTGCAAAATCAGCAGAAAAATTTTTAAAAGGAAGCCAGAGACCAAATTTAAAAACACCTGTCAAGGGAGAGTGACCGACAAATGGATGAACAGCGAAGAAAACGGCAATATTTAGAAGAACAATATTATGAAGAAAAAAATAAAATTCACCGCCAACAAGAAGTGCTGAGTAATCAATTAGTAAACTTTAGAAGAGAAACTGGACAATTGGTAGATAAAGTCAATTATTTAACGAAAAATGATCAATGGCACAAACAGCAATTTTACCATGCAATGGAACAAAGTGATCATCTGATACGTCAAGAAGGAAATCGTTATAGACAACAATTAGAGGAAAAAGAACGTGAATGGACGAGGACATATCGAAAAGAACTGGATAAACTCTAAAAAAACAGCGTCACCCCTAAAGGTAACGCTGTCTTTGTCAGTCTGTTACGTCACAGGAGGGATTCGAACCCCCGACCGTCCGCTTAGAAGGCGGATGCTCTATCCTGCTGAGCTACTATGACAATAGTTGTAACACAACAAAGCTAATTATAATGGAAGTAGTGTTAGAAAGTCAATCGGAAATTTAAATAACAGAAGAAGTTTTTTTGGAGAGAGAAAGTGAAGAAAATAGAGAGTTTATATTGACGAGGTTTTCTGGTTCTGTTATTATAGTTAGTGTTGTAATTGTGGTCTCCACAGCTACAACCGCACAGAACAAGTTTTTAAGCATGAGTAATCATCACTTGGGATGGCGAGTCTAAGTCTAGAAGAAGGAGGTGCTGTATAGCATGTACGCAATTATCAAAACTGGTGGTAAACAAGTGAAAGTTGAAGTAGGTCAAGCAATCTACGTTGAAAAATTAAACGTTGAGGCTGGCGAGAAAGTTGTTTTTGACGAAGTTATCTTAGTAGGTGGCGAATCTACAAAAGTTGGTGCGCCAACTGTTGCAGGCGCAACTGTTGAAGGAACTGTTGAAAAACACGGCAAACAAAAGAAAGTCGTGACTTTCCAATACAAACCTAAAAAACACTCTCACCGTAAACAAGGTCACCGTCAACCGTATACAAAAGTTATGATCGAAGCAATCAACGCTTAATCTCTCTTGTTGACAGGAAAGAAGGCCTATCAATGATTAAAGGTTCTTTTAAACGAACAGGCTCCGGCCGAATCGTTTCATTCGAATTAACCGGGCATGCTGAAGCAGGTCCTTATGGCAGCGATGTGGTTTGCGCGGCAGTTTCTGCCTTAGCAATTAGCACAATCAATGGGATTGATGCCTTAGCAGGTTTTGAACCGATTGTGGAAGTTGATGATGTAGAAGGTGGCTACCTTTATGTCGAGATGTTAACAACTGTCAATCAGGAACAAAAAAATATTGCCCAAATTCTATTAGAAAATCTTTTATTAGGTTTACAATCAATAGAGAACGAAAATACTGAATTTATTCAAATAAAAACAATCACTGAGAAATAGGAGGTGCAGACTATGTTATTGACTATGAATTTACAATTATTTGCCCATAAAAAAGGTGGCGGTTCTACATCAAACGGCCGTGACTCTGAATCTAAACGATTAGGCGCTAAAAGTGCTGATGGCCAAACAGTTACAGGTGGTTCAATTTTATACCGTCAACGCGGAACTAAAATTTATCCAGGTGTGAACGTTGGAATCGGTGGCGATGACACGTTATTTGCAAAAGTTGACGGTGTGGTACGTTTCGAACGTAAAGGCCGCGACAAAAAACAAGTATCAGTTTATCCAGTAGCTAACTAGTGTAATAGCTCAAGCCTTTGTTTATCAAAGGTTTGGGCTTTTTTTTGTTGGTTTGAAAAATATTTGACCATACTTTTGACCATACTAGTTAAAAGCCGATGTATTTCGATAGTTTTTCGGTAGTTTTTTCTTTTCCATCATTTGTTAGATGTGTATAAGTATCTAAAGTTGTTTTTATGTTTGCATGTCCTAATCGTTCCTGAACTTCTTTATGATCTGCCCCAGCATAATATAATAAAGATGCATGCGTGTGTCTAAATCCGTGAAGCCCAATGTTTGGTAAGTTAGCCTTTTTACGATAAATATTATATCTATCTGTAATAGCTTGATTTATTGTAAATTCATTTTCTTCATTGGTGAAAATATGTGAGGGTTGTGTATAACCAAGTTTAAGAAGATATTTTTTTTGCTCTAATTTCCATTTTTTTAAGATAGTTATTGTTTTTGCATCTAATATTAGTGTTCTGTTTGATTTTTTTGTTTTTGGAGTATTTGATACATAATAATGGTCAGATTTAGCAATTGTTTTGTTGATTTGTAGTTCACCAGTTTTAATGTTTAAATCGTCCCAAGTAAGAGCTAACAACTCCCCTATCCTACATCCACTAAAAGCTAATAATCTGAATAATGTATAATCTCTTATTGTAATGTAGGTACTTTCGCTTTGTTCAATACTTTTTAAAAATATTTGAAGTTGATCTTTTGTATAAAATTTAATTTTCTTTTCTGATGTAATAATATCTTGATTTTTAGGAACTATTACATTAATCACTGGGTTTTGATTGGTAACCCCTATGTTAATAGCGAATTTGAAGACTTGATTCATATAATTTATAAAAAGGGGATATTGTTTTGAACTACCTTTTGAATGCCATGTATTCACGATTTTCTGACAATAAGCAGTTGAAATTTTTGATATTTCAATTTTTCCAAATGAAGGTAGTATGTGTTTTCTGAAAATTATTTCTGTTCGAGAGTAGCTACTTTCTTTTACGGTATTTTTATAATTTTCTAGCCACATAAATGCTACTTCTTGGAATGTTATATTAGTAGAAGAGGGAATACCATTTTTTTGAATTTCCATTTCTAACCTTGCTAATGCAATTTTAGCCTCTTTTTGAGTGCGAAATCCTCTTTTAGTTGTATACTTCTTTTTTCCAGTTAGCGGATCGGTACCAAGATATATTTTGAAGTACCATGCTTTTTCACCATTTTTCTTTTGATATTGTTTTATCATTGCCATTTACAAAACCTCTTTTCGAGAACGTGTGTTTGTTTTTTGTTTTTTAAGAAAAGCCCGGAGGCTAGTCTTTATATTTTTTCCATTGTTCCGTTATTCATATCCCATTGAGCATGAACAGAATTAAGATTTGCACCAGCAGAACTCATTATTCCAGTGAATTTTACCTTATCACCAGTTTTAAAATCTTTTGTATTATTTAGATCTTTTACAAATATTACATAAGAAGCTAAAGGGCTAGAAGAAATTGAATTAGTCCATGTTTCATTAGAAAATTTATTATTAGCAATAACGGCAACTCTTTTGCCCATAGGTTCAATTACGGTACCTGTGAATGTAAAAGATTTTCCTTTAATTAATTCTGAAAATACTTTCGATTGGTCTGTAGTTGGAGTAATTGAATAATACTGATCCACAAAGCTTTCAAAATCTTGTGGATTTGTTTGAAGGTACTCCTGGAATTTTGTAATATTGGTATTATTAATATTCGAGCTACTAGTATGTTTTTCTTTTATAGTTGCTTCTTTTTTTACAGAACTTATTTTAGTAGATGAGCTACTAGAATTTTTTTCCTCTTCTTTGTTTCCAGAACATGCAGTAAGAAGTAATAATGATAAAAATACTAAAGAAACTTTTTTCATTTAATAATTCCTCATTTCTAAAAAATATTTATATAAAAACCACCTAGCCAAATTGGTCAGGTGGTTCTTTTCTAATTTATGAAACCACTTTTCCAACGACTCTAAATTCGTGTTTATGTGTTAGTTTAAACAATAGGTTTGTTGTCTGAATATGGAAGATATTTTTATTATTAAATCAAATTACAAATACCTTCTTAGTTCAGGAGGCAAACCTAGATAATCCATTATTTGAAATTCAGTTAAATTTTCTAAAACATCTTGGTCTTGCATATATATGAGCAACTTCATAGCTAAAGAATTTGCTTCACATTCCATTTTTGATATAAAAGAATCTAATCCAAGAGATCTATAAAAAGGTGTACTGGAACTGCTGTGTAATTTGATGTGACTAAATTCATGTAGTATCACAAATTGTTGATAATATTCAGACCAGTTTGCATTTACAATAATTGTATGGCAACGATTATTTGTTTGAGTACAACCTCCTGTTTCATCATCTAAATCAGCATATAGTAATTTGCAATTCGCTTCTTTTATTAATTGATAAACGCTGTGCGGATGATATAAATTAATTATTTTGTTAAATGTTTCTTCTACATAATAATTCATCATATCCCCCCGCTAAATCAATTTCTATAATCCTTGCGAGTGAATTTTTTCTTTGCTTCTTCTTTATTCATTTCCATTGCAGTACGTATAGCAATTAAAAGACGGTCTTTCTGATCTTGTGTAGCTGGTTCACCATAGAAATTGAGATTTTCACCGTTAGTTAGTCCCTCAATTAATTCTTCAGCTTGGATAGCTATATCTTTTTTTTCTTTGTCATTTAGTTCGTAATATTTTTTCTTTTCGGTACGACCTAGCAAGTAGTCGGTTGAGACATCAAAAAAATCTGCAACTTTTTGTAATTTTTTTATTCCTGGTGGTTGTTTGTCCCATTTTCGAATACTGCTTTGGCTGAAATCAAGTTTTCTCTCTAATTCTGTTAAAGTCATTTTCTTTTGTGAAGCTAGCATCTTTATTCTATCTACAATACTCAAATTAATTCACCTCAAAAAAACCTAACAAAAATCGGAATTTATTCTTGACAATCGGAATAAATTACTTTATGATGTGTTTGTAGGTAAGATATTTAAAGTATACAGAAAATTAAAGCAATATTTAAACAGTCTCCCCAGACGTTAATAAAGCTTGTTTTTTGTGTACTGTATTACTTATGTCTACATTATGGAATATATTCCGATGTTTGTCAATAGGTCGGAATAATAAAAATGAATAAATTACTATCGGAAGAAGGTGTTACTTATGATTTATGAAAAAATTAAAAAGCTTGCTATTAGTAACCACGTTTCAATCAATCAAATTGAAAAAGATTTAGGATTCAGCTCTTCAACGATTTCCAAGTGGAATAACTCTAATCCAACATCTATTAAATTGAAACAAGTTGCTGACTATTTTGGAGTATCAATGGAGTATCTACTAGAAAGCGAAAAACAGGAGGTGTAACTTATGCAGCTAAACATTCCTGATGAAATTGTTCAAAACGAATTAGCAAATAATATTACTTTCATAGTATTAAAAGAAATTGAAAATCGTTTGAATTTATTAACTAAAACCATTGAATTACCGCCATATCCTAACAAATCGCAAATAAGAAAGATTTTAGAGATTGGCGATGAAAAATTGAATAATTGGATTTCAAAAGGTTTAAAAATTCAACAATGGAGTAATCAGGATATTCGGATTGAACGATCTGAATTACAAAGATTTCTAAAAGAAACTTTTGAAATTTAAAGGAGGAAAGAAGATGGAGAATCTAGTAATTATGAAAAAACAACAAGCAGTAACAACTAGTTTGCAAGTTGCTGAAACATTTAATAAAAACCATCGCGATGTTTTAGCAGCGATTGATGATTTAAAAGAGGGGGTTGCGGAAAATTACGCAGACCTATTTTACGAAGATAGCTATATTCATCCACAAAACAAACAAAAATATAGACAAATTATTATGAACCGTGACGGATTCACACTACTAGCAATGGGATTCACTGGTCAAAAATCTCTTAAGTTTAAACTGAAATACATTGAAGCTTTTAACCAAATGGAAGAATTGCTTAAAACTCAATCAAACTTACCGATGAATAACACAGAATTATTATTAGAAGCTGCGCTAAAGCATGAACGTGGATTGACTCTTGTAAATCAACGTTTAGATAAGCTAGAAACAGAAACTACAATTAATAGAAGCCAACAACGAAAGATACAAGGGCTAGTTTCATCAACTGTTATCAAAGTATTAGGTGGCAAAAAAACATTGGCTTATCAGGATTCAAGTATTAAGCAATCAGCCTTTAGTAATTGCTATAAACAATTGAAAGCATTATTCGATGTAGCCTCTTATGTAGATATTCCAAAAGTTCGATATGAAGAAGCATTAGCTCTAATTCCTAAATGGAAGCCTGAATTGGAATTACAAGCAAGAATTGATATGGCTAATGGGAATGGAGATATGTTTAAAAAAATAGGCTAGTAATGATAAAAGGATAAGCCTTAACTTATCCCCAGTTAAAAGTAGTGTCAACAATAATAGCTTTTTGATCCATATCACTTTTGATGGATTCAATAATTTCTAAAACAGAAGATTTATAGTAATAAGTCTTGCTTGATGCGATTACTTCATTTTCTTCGGTTTTAATTACAAAATAGTATTTTTTATTAGAAGCTTTCTTTATTACAAAAAACATTTTGACACCCCACTTTCAACTGAATTATATCAAAAAAATTATAGGAGGGTAAATATGAAAGCAATACGTGAAGCACGATTGATAGGCGCATTTTTAGTGATGATTGCGCTAGGTGTGTTATTGAAAAATCACTTTTCAATGCCAATACTAGCAACGCTAAGTTCACCTTTCTTTATCCATTGGTTTTTTAACTGGGATGAAGCGAAGTATCAATACTCTAAAAAAGGAGGCGATAAAAAATGTATGTAGCTGTAGGTGAAGCTAGTAGAGAAACATATGTGATTGGAGAAACACAAGCGGAAGTCATGCGAAAGTTGTTTGAAGAATATCCGTATGTTTCAGCTGATAAAAATGTTTATCCAGAGAGATTAAGCATAGTAGAAAAAGAGCCCCGAACGTCTGCAAACGAACAGGGCAAATATTGAACCAAAAAATTAAAAAAATGACTAACTAAGGAGAGTATACCAAAATGAACGATAAAATTCAAAAAATGATTAAGAAACTAGCAAAAGAATGCCAGAAAGAGGATATAGGTTTATCTTTGGCCACTATCGATTCAGAAGGAGAATTGGCAATGGCTCAAGTTGGAGAAGATGCGATGGTAGCTATTGCTGCACATAGCCAATATACAGTAGTAAAAGAAGAACTAGCTGAATTAGATTGTGATTGTCCAATGCATCGTCACTTGAAAGAAATGTACGGTATTGAAACAGAAACTACAGCTAAAAATAAACATACTTTTGTAACAGATGATCCAAACGATTTGATAGATATATTATCGAAAATTTCTCGAGGTGAGTTGTAATGATTGAAGTAAGAGGTTTGGGTAACGACATTTACGAATTAATGTTAGCAAACGCACAGAATAACATTATTCAATCTGTTCGGACATCTGCATCTTATGGCAATACAAGTTGTGTGGTAAGCAGTAAAGGAGCTACAAAACCATTTTTAGATCAATTACAAATGCAAGGTGTCGATTATATCGAATTGGAAGATGAAAAAATAAAACTATTTTGGGAGGGATTGTAATGCCTGAATTTGATTCGCTAGGGGCAAGACAAGAGCCACCCGAAGAAAAAGAAGTATTAGAGCCGATGTGGGAATACGATGAGGAGGAAGACGAAAGATGATTCAATCTACTTTATCCATGAGCCACCAAGAATGGCTTGAGGATAGGCGTAAAGGAATTGGAGGATCAGACGTTGCAACAATCTTAGGCTTGAATCAATATAAATCAGCTTATCAATTATGGCTAGAGAAAACAGGTCAAGTTGAGCTGAAAGATACAGAAAGCGAGCCAGCCTATTGGGGGAATGTTTTAGAAGAAGTTGTTGCGAAAGAGTTCCAAGAAAGAACAGGAAAAAAAGTTCGTCGTAGAAATCAAGTCTTCGAACATTCGCTCCATCCTTTTTTAAGAGCAAATATTGATAGAGAAGTGGTTAGAGAAAATGCCATTCTAGAATGCAAAACTGCAAATCAATTTTTAGCGAAAGAATGGGCAGGAGACGAAGTGCCATTGAGTTATCTTTGCCAAGTTCAGCATTATATGAATGTTTTGAATAAAGACTATTGTTATATTGCAGTTTTAATTGGTGGTCAGAAATTTATTTGGAAACGAGTAGAACGTGATCAGGAATTAATCGATGTACTGACCGAGCAATTAGTTGATTTTTGGGAAAATAACGTAATCAAAGGCGTTGAACCTATTATTGACGGAAGTAAGGCAACAGCTGACTTTTTAAAGGATAAGTATAGCGACATAGAAGAAACGCAAACTACTTTACCTGCTTCGTTTGACGAATTGATAGATCAAAAAAATGAAATGAAGAAAACCAAAAAAGAGTTGGATGTAGCTATTAGAAAAATTGAAAATGAAATAAAAAGTGAATTGGGAAAAAGAAATGCAAGTATTGGTATTACCAAAAAACATATTGTTGAGTGGAAGGAAATACCTACTAAAAGATTGAACAGTAAAAAGTTTGCTGAAAAATATCCTCAAATTGCAGAAGATGAAGAAATATATATGGTTACTACGCCACGAAGATTAATAGAAAAGGAGATTGAGTAAATGTGTAAAGTATGCCCAAGATGCAAAAGTAAAGTAAGAGATAAAAATTGGAAGTATTGTTCCATTTGTGGTTTGAAATTGAAGGAGGAAAAATAATAATGGCAACAAACGAAACCTTAAAAAATCAATTATCACAACAAAATCAAAAACAAGTTCCTGCGAATCAATTAGGTTTAAAAGGATTAATGAATACTCCTACTATGAAGCGGAAATTTGAGGAAGTTCTTCATGAAAATGCTAATGCTTTTATGTCAAATGTCATGACCTTAGTTTCTAATGATAGCTACTTGGCAGAAAGCGAGCCAATGTCTATCTTAAGCGGGGCTTTAACAGCTGCTACATTAAATTTAGGATTAGATAAAAATCTAGGTTATGCCTATCTCGTACCATTTAATACTAAAAATAAGCAGACTGGCAAATGGGAGAGGAAAGCCCAATTTATTTTAGGATATAAAGGGTATATTCAATTGGCTCAACGGTCAGGTAAATATAAAGCATTAAATGTTATTGAAGTTTACGAAGGAGAGTTACTGAGTTGGAACAGGTTAACGGAAGAATTTGAATTTGATCCAAACGGTAGACAATCAGATGATGTAATCGGATATGTTGGATATTTTGAACTATTAAATGGATTCAAGAAAACTGTTTATTGGACCAAACAAGAAATTGAAGCTCATCGAATCGCAAATAGCAAAGACAAAGAAAAAACAAAATTGAGCGGTGTCTGGGCTACAGATTATAATGCGATGGCTCGTAAAACAGTATTAAGAAATATGTTATCAAAATGGGGAATTTTATCTATCGAAATGCAAGAAGCGACAACTTCAGATGAAAAAGTTCAACAAATGCAAGAAGATGGAAATATTATTTCTGAAACGGAAGTAGAAGAAAATACTACGATGAAAACAGCAGAAATAATTAATGAAGCTGATTCAGATTCATTGAATCAAACAGATTTATTTGATACTAAAAATCCACCATTAGAGTAAAGAAGGAGATGTAATGGCAAGACCTGCAAAAGAAGGTTTGGATTATTTTCCTCTTGATGTTGGAATTTTTGAAGACGAAAAAATAGAAGCTATTGCTGGGGAATTTGGTATTAAAGGAGAACTTGCGGTAATCAAACTGCTTTGTGCGATATACAAAAAAGGATATTTCATTTTGTGGGATGATTTATCGCAAGCAACTCTTTTAAAACGCCTGCCTGGAGTAAGTAAGGAAATGCTCAATCAAATAGTGAACCGCTTAGTCTTATGGGGATTTTTTGATAAAGAACTGTTTGACTCGGTCAAGGTGCTTACGAGTGAGAATATCCAAGCGACATTTTTCGAAGCGACAAAAAGACGGAAAACACCAAAACCAACTAAATATATAGTTAATGTCAACAGTAACTCTCAAAGTGAAACAGTTAATGCTGACATTAATACACAAAGTAAAGTAAAGGAAAGTAAAGTAAATAAAAGTAAAGTAAACAAAAAAGAAACAGAAAGTAGCATCAATCCGTCGTCACCTGAAACGTCGGTTGAGAAAGCATTCTTTGAAGAGCCGTTAGGTGAAGAAAAACTAACGGAGTTAATCCGCTATTATTCACAGAATGTAAGTCCTGCTACTCCTGTTAATATCACTGATTTACAATATGATCTTGCTGATTTTGACGGAGATCTCGAGTTATTGAAAGAGGCTGTTAATATCTGTGCTAGAAATAATGAACGAAGATATAGCTATTTTGCTGGTATTTTGAAAAATTGGCGAGCAAATGGTGTAAAAACATATGCTGATTATCTAAATAACGAGAGAGAACGAGCAGATAAAAAAACACAAAATAAGCAATATCAAAATAAACCTGTTCGGCAAGAAAAGGTGCCTGAATGGATGAATCAAGCGAACGGTGAAGAAGAAAAGCTATCACCAGAAGAGCAAGCTGAATTTGAAAGACAAATGCAAGAATTGTTGGGAGGAGAGTAAATCATGATTGAAATGAGAGTACTTGATTATCGAATTACTAGCGATGATAGGCAAGTAATCGTAAATAAAGCGAGACGAAATGAACACGGAGAGTTAACCATTTTGACTGATAAAGACGGTACACAAAAAGAATCACTCGCTTTGATTGGTTATTATGGCAATTTAAATAAGGCTCTCGTCGCAATAGAACGCGATTATGTGCTTTCTAGTGGTAAAACAATACAAACAGTCAAAGAATACAAGAAAGAGCTAGAATCGATTCACAGCAAGCTAAAACGTGAATTAGATTTCGGGGAGGAATTTTAGATGAATGAATTAGTTAAATTAGTGGAAGAATGGGCGAAAGAAAAGCGTTTAGATAAAGCAGAGCCTGAAAAGCAAATGTTAAAAGTGATTGAGGAAGTCGGAGAAGTTGGCGCTGCATTGGCAAGAAACAACGAAAACGATTTAAGAGATGGTATTGGTGATGTAGTTGTGACGTTAATTATTCTCGCTATGCAAAATAACATGGACTTATACGAATGCTTAAATCAAGCATATAGCGAAATCAAAAATCGCCAAGGGGAAATGGTAAACGGAGTATTCGTCAAAGAAGCCGATTTGTAAGGTTCGAGGTGGAAGAGATGCGAATTATTTTGCCGATTGAACCTAAGCCACAAAGTCGCCCTAGGTTTGCAAGACGTGGGAATTATGTTCAAACGTACGAAGATCGAGCGATGAAAGAATACAAAAATCAAGTAAAAAATTATCTTCGTAAATCAAGAGCAAAGTTGATTGAAAAAGGGCCAATTTCCGCACATGTGACGTTTTACATCCATCCGCCTAAATCAGCTCTAAGCAATAAACAAAAGCGATTAAAGGTAAATATGGAGCGAATGTATTGTGATAAAAAGCCCGATTTGGACAACTATTTCAAAGCAGTGACAGATGCTGCTGAAGGTATTTTATATAAAAATGATGGTCAAATTGCTGTGATGGTTTGCCAAAAACTGTATAGCATGCGACCACGAACAGAAATTGAAATTATGAGTTTGGAGGAAAAGGAATGACGAAAAACAAACTCAGAGAAACAAAAAGAGCCATTCGTCAGAGAATTCTTTTTTTGACTGGTGATGATGAATCATGGATGAATAATCCAGAAATCGTGGAAGAGGTCCAGAGATTAATCAAAACGACTGAATTCTAACCTTATAAACGATAAGCGACCATTACCAAAATTAGAGCCTGACAAGCTGACGAAAGAAGAATATCAGCACTTATTAGACTTAGGTTATCAAGTAAACGATATTAAGAAAGCTCTCGGACTTGGAACAACCACATTTCAAAACTGGCGAAAGGCAAACGGCATAGAAAACATAATTAAGCGAAAAGAAAATAACAAAGTAGAGGAGACAAAACACATGAAATTTAATTTAAATACAGCAACGTTACTTATTTCAGGAAATTTTGGAGTAAAAGCAGAGGAATGTTTAACGATCTCAAAAAGCGGTCTGGCTTTAAGTGGTCCAGTAGTTCAACGATTGAACAAACCAGAATGGGTCCAACTGTATTTAGACGAACAGAACAAAGCGTTATTTGTTTTACCATGTGTGGCAACTGCGGAAGGTGCAAGAAGTTGTGTAAGTCCTAAGGCAAATAAAAAAACGGGCTATCGAAAAAGCTGGAATGGTCATGTGTTAAAAAAAGCTGCCGAAGTTGGAGGCTTTAACATTGAAACAGATGTTTACCATGTAAAACCAGAAGAAGTGGAAGGATATCCAAATGCTTTAGGATTTGATTTGACAAAGGCGGTCAAAGTGAATGGGTAAAACTAAATCTAAAATCAAAAAGAAAAAACGTAGATTAAAAGAAAAAGCTATTGCAAATGGCACATACAGTAAGCGAGGGAAAAGTGATGGTATGTATAAAATGCAAGGGACAGATGATTGTCTGGGAAAAAGATAGATTCGGTCATTCAAAAGCAACTTCTTGTCCGTTATGCAACAAAAGTGGGCAGAATGTTGCGAAAAAGTTAGCTGAAATAAAGAAGAAATAAATGAAAGGAGTGGAGGTTTGGTCGACCACAAAGAATTCTTTACTCCTTTGGAATGATGAAAAAAATACTTGATGTATGCTGTGGTAGCAGAATGTTTTGGTTTGATAAGCAAAACGACCAAGTTTTGTTTATGGATAACAGAAAGCATTACGAAAAATTAGACAGTGGGCATGTTATCGATGTTAATCCTAATCTAGTTGCAGATTTTAGAAAGATGCCTTTTGAAGATAACTCGTTTTATCATGTTGTATTTGATCCTCCGCATTTATTGAGGTGTGGTAATAACAGCTGGTTGGCTAAAAAATATGGCAAGCTAAACGAGAAAACTTGGAAAGAAGATATACAAAAAGGTTTTCATGAGTGTATGAGGGTTTTGAAGCCCAATGGGACGTTAGTTTTTAAATGGAACGAGGAACAAATCAAGTTATCTGAAATATTAAGCACAATTGATTGTGAGCCATTGTACGGCAATAAAAGAGCAAAAACACATTGGTTAGTATTTATGAAAGCGAGTGAATAAGATGAATGAGCAAATAAATTTGCTTGAGTTAGATAATGATAAACTTTGGCAATTTTATGGGCATTATTGTAATGACGATTGGTCCGCTAAGACAGAGACCGTGAATGGTGATGCTGATATAGTGCTAGGTTTTAGAGTTAAACTATCGAAAAATGAGCTGAGAAAAATATGCAGAGATGCCATTGAAATAAGCAGAATTAAGTATGGATATTCTGTCAGGTTTTTAACAAATAATGTAAAGAAAGAGCTGTTCGTTCGTTTTGACAACTACACCACTAGTAAAAAAAGAGATGTCTTTGAACATATAAATTTATATTTTTAAGCGGAAAGAGAGTAAAGAAGATGATCCCAAAATTTAGAGCAAGAGATCAAAGAGGTAACTGGCATATTGGACTTCTAACTTTTATGTTTGGCCAGTATGCCATCGTAAATGAATCAGATGAAAATTCGGTTTATCTGATTGATAAGGAAACAGTCGGACAATCAACAGGGTTGAAAGACAAGAACGGCGTTGAAATTTTTGAGGGTGATGTATTATATTATGATCCTTTCAAAACACATATGAATGATAGCATTGTTGTATTTGAAAAAGGTTCATTCTGCAAAAAAACGATAAGAAATGGAAAATTAACATCTGTTAGATTCATTGACAGCGAAGAATATGAAGTTATCAGAAATGTTTGGGAGGACAGATGGAACTATGGCGATTAAAGGAAGAAGCAAGTTTGACTTTGAAGTGTTTAAAGGGGATTTCAATAATTGGATGGGCTTCAATAAACAAAAATATACCAGGGAACAAGCAATAGATGAATGGCGGTCAGAACTAATGCTTGACGAAAATACACCTTATATCATAGAAGATGCATTTGTTAGATATCGTTTCGGAGTAGACGAAGACAATGAGAACCGTAGTTGCTGGTGGTTAGAATGGCGAGATTGTGGTCATAGGTCTGTACCTGTCTGGTCCATTAGAACGCCTTTTCCGTGGGAATTGGAGGGAACAGAATGAGTACAGGGCGATTAGTAATTAATGGCAAAACGTGGGGCGAATTTGAGTCAGCTAAACGTATTAAAGGCCATATTGTCATAAGTGGCTATGAATCGTATGGTGGATGTCACACTGTTAGAGGAATCAAACAACAAAAACTCAACGAAAATCAGCAGATTGTGCTTGATTGGTTGAAAGAATCATGCAAATTATACGGATTACGTGAAGTTATTGAAATCATGGGATTTTTATCAACTACTGGTGGAAAAATGAAGTATAAGCAAGTAGCTTATGCATATGGTGACTTAAATGATGATGAATTGAAGCATGTCTTACAAGCGTTTAGCCGGTGGGCTATTGAACAGGAGGAAGGATAATGGGAGAAATTGCAGAAATGATGTTGGAAGGTGTCTTATGTGCAAGTTGTGGAGTATTCCTTGATGTAGACGGGAATGGGTATCCTGAATATTGTGAAGATTGCCAAGAACAAATAATCGAGGAGGACCATCGATGATTAAACAAGAATTGATTGGTATTTTAGAAGGTTTAGAAGGTGATTCATTCATCGAAAAGTACAACGAAGGATATGATCAAGCAGTTCGTGACTGTTTGATTGCAGTAAAACAACTTGACGAATCGAAAAAAACTGTATTGCCCAAAAAGGCCGATGACTTTATCAAAGAAGGCGAAGGCCTAGGTTCTGATAAAGTTGATATTATTGATTCAGCAATTTCTTTCGCAAGAGCAATGCCAAATGATGAATTTTCTTTGTGGTTTAAGTCGAATAGAAATTTATTTGTTAATGCATTAGCTAACGGCTACGAAGTCGAGAAGGAACCATTATATCATGTTTTATTACCAGACAAAGGGGCGACTAACACAGGATATACTTTTTTAAATTTAACGGGAACAATTGATTTTACGATATGTAAGGAAAAGGTGGATATGTTAACAGAAAATCAAATCAAAGCAATTGATGAGCGCTATTGGGCTTTTGCTGTGAAGGTGGAGGGATAATAAATGGAAAAATCAAAAAGTTTGATCATATGGCTACCGACTGGTGAAACAATGAAGTTTGAAGATGTTAGGCATGTTGAAACAGTTACAACTGATTTAGAATGGGATGTTTTAAAATTTAATTATCTAGGTATTTCAACTGGAGTAAGACGAAATGTAGTATTTGAAATGAGTAAATTAATGGGATGGGCATTGGAAGAATAATAAATGATCAAATTTAAAGAATTCAATACTCAACCTTACGATGTTCACATTACTAGATTTTTTGAAGATTTAAACAGAAACAACCCAGATGGTGTTTTTGAATATGTTGACTTGAAATGCGTTGATAGAAATTTAGTGATATTAGTTTACCGTCAAACTAATAGAAGCATACGTCAGCTCGGAAATGTACTTAAGGGAGGATAAGCAATGCTAAGTTATCCAGAAGTTTATATTTTAGGGCGACAAGTCGATGACGTTTATGTTGAATACCTGCGCGGATCAGAGCAAGCCGATTTATTTTTCGATTATACGATAGCTCGTGATGAAAGAAATCATATGAATAAAACCAATACAAAAGATGGCGAATGGAGAATTTTAAAATATGGGAGGCCAAGTACATTGGAGTTTTAACTTATTGCAACTTTTTTACAATAACTAGCTGATTTTTTGCAAACAAAAAGCCAGCCGACCAATGGCTGACTAATGTGGTAGTTAGCACTTTTCCCAAGTAAAGTGCTAATAGTGCCAACAAATAAGGTTGACATTGTGTCTCTGGTGGAGACAGGAACTATCGATAACTGTTTTCCGCCAGTTATCATAGAAAAGGAGAAATTTATTTCAGAAATAAAATCCCCAAGAAAGTTAATATGATTATATCATGAGTAAATGTATTTGAAAATACTATCTCATAGTACGTATTGTAAAAAGTTTATTTAGTAGAAAATAAAAAAAGCCAGATTGCTCCGGCTGTGAGAAATATTTTCGACATAGTTATTATACCACAAAAGGAGCGATTTCACTTGATTAAATTGCTAAAAGAAGTAGATTTTCGACAAACAAAAGCGAATGCTAGAAATGTGTTGAAGAATTTTAGACGTTTAGAGCGAATAGCTGGTCGCTCTTTGATAGATTTAAAATCACCAATTATTACAGATATGCCTAAAAGCCAAAGTCATGGGAACAAAGCAGAAGATGCGCTAGTACAATTAGCAGATGCAGAAGCAGAAAGAGACGCAATTTTATCTGCGCTTATGGCATTAAGCCTAACTAGCAGACAAATTTTGCATTATAGTTTCTGTGTGCAGGACCATTACTCTAATTACAAGATAGCTAGGGAAGTTGGATATTCCGAAAGAAGTATTCAACGAATGAAATCAGAGGCTTTAATTGAATTTGCCGAAGCGTATCGAAATGGAAAAATAATTGCATATAAATAAAATTTTTGGCGGTTTTTTGGCGGAAAGTTGGCGGTTTTTATTAATATTTAGATGTTATTATGGTAGTGTCGAAAGATAAGGAGACGAGGGTAAGGCATGCATTACCTTTCTTAGCTCCGTTTCCTTTATCTTTTGAGGCTACCTATAAAAAATAAAGAATAAGGATGTGGAAAGTCCAGTTCTTTCTGTCTCGTTTAGTCTAGGTAGCAAATATTGCAATACACTTGGCATTAAGCTTACACGTAGACGTACGCCGAAAGCACTTGTCAAGATAGCGCTATGTAGTTTGCAATGATCACTCACAAATCAGACGTTCTCAAACTAAAAGAAATGGGGTGTAATTCCTCTCTCTTTTTTCTACAGGTTTGTGAGTGTTAATGGGATATAGCTTAACTGGTAGAGCAGCGGTCTCCAAAACCGTCGGTATAGGTTCGAGTCCTATTGTTCCAGTAGGTAGCATAGCTACTTAAATAAAAGAATCGTCAATAAATGTTTCTTACTTTAACGATCGGTTCACCTCCTTTCAGAATTAGCCAGCCTGCGGAAACAGGATAAAGTGGCTAGCAACCTAGTATTGTTAAATAAGTGTTAGATTGGCTAGGCAGTCTAATATAAATCTTTAGACTACTCAATAAAAATGAGTGGTCTTTTTTTGTACATAAAAAAGCCACTAGACTATGGGATCTAGTGGCTAGGTAGCATTCGTGCACAATTTTTGTTGATTACTATTTACAAAAAGGAGTTGCTACCCATAAATAGTATAGCAAGAAGTGATTTATTGAATCAAGTACATAAAACAACTAGGAGAGAAAAATATGAAAAGCTATTGGTACGTATCGCTAACACATAAATATCCACAGTCGAACCGCTCAACTGTTTCGATGCGTGTTGTAATGTCTGTGCAGATAAAAAAGAATGCATCTATTGTTGAAATGACGAGAGAAGCCACGCCGAAGGAAATTGATGCGTGCAAGCTAGTTTATTGTGGTTATGGTAGTTGGAAAGATAAGCATATACAAGAGAATATAGAAATGTATGTGAAGTGATAAATTATTAGACAGAAAGGCGGTGAATAACATGCGAATGACCGAGAAACAGAAACGATTTTGTGACTTTTACATCGAGACAGGAAATGCCAAAGAGGCTGCTATCAGAGCGGGATATAGCGAAAAGACTGCAAAGCAGATAGGACAGGAAAACTTGACTAAACCTGACCTCAGAGCTTATATAGACGAACGCCTCGCAGAACTGAAAAACGAACGAACAGCCGATGCCCAAGAGGTGCTAGAGTACCTAACAGCTGTTATGCGTGGCGAGTACAAAGAAGCAACGCTAATTGGTGTAGGCGAAGGCGCACAAGCCGTTGTAGACATCGATGTGGGCGCAAAAGACCGTTTAAAAGCAGCCGAGCTTCTTGGTAAACGTCATGCGCTGTTCACTGATAAAGTCGATTTACAAACGGGCGATATTGTGATTAAGGTTGGTGAGTGGGATGCAGACGAAGAAACGTAATATCGTTTTAGAGTTTAACTTCCCGTCAAGAGTTTTTAACAAATCGTTTTATGATCGATTGGTGGATTATTCTAAATTCACCGAGGTTTATTGGGGCGGCGCTTCATCTGGCAAAAGTCACGGTGTCGTTCAAAAGGTTGTTTTTAAAGCATGTCAAAGATGGAAGAAACCAAGAAAGATTTTATTTACAAGAAAAGTAGGGCGTAGCTTAAAAGACTCTATTTTCGAGGATGTGAAAGCGTGTCTTTCTGATTGGGGACTGCTAGACAAGTGTAAAGTAAATAACACTGATTTTAGAATCACGTTACCAAACGGCGCAGAGTTTCTTTTCAAGGGAATGGATGACCCAGAGAAAATAAAATCCATCAAAGGGCTGTCTGACGTCGTGATGGAAGAAGCAACAGAATTTACACTAGAAGATTATACACAGCTTACTTTGCGTTTACGTGAACGTAAGCATGTGAAACGTCAAATCTTTTTAATGTTTAACCCAGTTTCTAAACTGAACTGGGTATATAAATCTTTCTTTGATGAGGAAGCAGAAGTCGATCAACGAAGAACGGGTATTTATCACAGCACCTATAAAGACAATCGGTTTCTTGATAGTGAAAATAAAAAGGTGATTGAGGATTTAGCCAAACGAAACCCAGCGTATTATCGCATATATGCTTTAGGAGAATTTGCTACGCTAGATAAACTTGTATTTCCAAACTATCAGAGAAAACGATTAGACAAGCACGACGAACTGTTAAGACAGATTGATTCAGATTTTGGCTTAGACTTTGGGTATGTAAACGACCCTTCCGCTTTTGTGCATGCAAAGGTAGACGAGAAGAACAAACGTATTTATGTTCTTGAAGAATACGTCAAAAAAGGCTTGCTGAATGATGAAATCTCAACGGTTATTAAAGATTTAGGCTATGCAAAAGAAGTTATCACTGCAGATTCAGCTGAAAAGAAATCTATTGCAGAAATCAAGAAGAACGGAATTACTAGAATACGTGCAGCTAAGAAAGGCCCTGATTCAATACGACAGGGGCTTTCTTTTTTATTGCAATATGAGCTAATCGTAGACGATCGTTGCGTAAAACTGATTGAGGAATTAGAAAACTACACATGGGCTAAAGACAAGAAAACAGGGGAGTACACCAATGAACCTATTGATAGCTATAATCACGTGATAGATGCTTTACGATACGCAGTAGAACATCGTAGTAAAAAAGCACGAGGAATTAAGCTACAGAGCGTGAAGGGGGTTATTTAATGACAGAAAAAGTAAGTAGACCAAATACTGAAAGTAAAATACGTGAATTCGTTGACCTTTTAGGAAATCGTGTCTTTTATTGTGATAAAAACGCAAAGATTGACGAACGCTTGGTGGATAAATACATTAATAAGCATCGGAAATTAATTGGGTTTTACGAAGAATTAGAAAAGCTCTACAACGGTCAACATGATATTTATTATCAAAAAAATAAAGGAATTGGAAAACCTGACCATCGAATTGCAGTCAACTTTGCCCGTTATGTTGTAGACAGTTCTGCAGCTTTCTTTAACGGTAAACCAACAAAGATTACTCATCCAGATGGTGAGGTAAAAGAATTTGTTCAAGATTTCCGTAAACGAAACGACGAAGAAGACAACGACGCGGAGCTTTCTAAGCTAACTGCTATTTATGGACATGCTTATAAGCTTTTATATCAAAACGAAGAAGCGGAAACGTGTGTAACTTATTTAAAACCTACACAAGGATTCATTGTTTACGCAGATGACTTATTAAAAGCGCCTATGTTTGCGGTTCTTTACAACAAAATGACAAGGGACGAGTTAACGGCAACTGTTTATCCACAAAATAGCACAGAAACGTTTATTTTTACACAAGACAAGACTTCTAAACGATTGGAAACTAAGAGAGGACCAACCGTTTTTCAGAAAGCCTTGTCTTATTTATTAGGTGGAAAAGAGGCAATCGCTAATCCGTACGGTGAAGTGCCTATGATTGAGTTTATGGAAAATGACGAACGACAAGGACGTATTGAGTCTGTGTGGTCGCTGATTAATAATTACAACGAAGCTCTATCAGAAAAAGCGAACGACGTGAGTTATTTTGCGGATGCCTACTTAAAAATGATAGGGGTAGATTTAGCTGACGAAAACGTCGCTTCCTATTTACGTGATAACCGAGTGATTAATAGTGCTGAGCCTTTAAATGAAGGCGAATCGGTAGATATTAATTTTTTAGATAAACCTAGTTCAGATACAACACAAGAAAATCTATTAGACCGATTAGAGCGGTTAATTTATCAAATGTCTATGACTTATAATGCAAACGATGAAAGTTTTAGCAATAACGCTTCTGGGATTTCGCTAGAATTTAAAATGCAAAATCCTAGGAATTTAGCACAAGCGAAAGCTAGGAAGTTTAAAAAAGCATATGCGCAAATGTACAAAATGATTTTTTCATTGCCTACGAATGTACCTGCCAATAAAGCTAAGGAATGGTTTAATTTAGAATACACTTTTGACTTTAATATTCCGCGCAATATTAAAGACGAAGCGGAAACTGCACAAAAACTTGAAGGGATTGTTTCAAGAGAAACGCAATTAGGCGTATTATCGATTGTTCCTGACGTAACTCAAGAAATGGAACGTATAAAGGACGAAGAAACGGAAGAACGTTTAAATCCACAAGTTGATTTCGGTAAATTTACTCGAACTACGGAAGAAGTGACCGAAGAACATGAGTAATTATTGGGCGGAACGAGAAGCAAAACATATCGAAGAAATGCTGAAACGACATGTGAATTACGAACAAGAAATTCATAGACGGTATTTACAGTTATGGAAAACGATAGAAGCAGAAATTCAACAGTTTTACGTCGCTTATGCAGGGAAAGAGAAGATTAACATTGATGAAGCGAAACGACGTGCAAGTAAACATGACGTACAAATTTTCGCGGAAAAAGCGAAACGTTATGTACAAACAAGAGATTTTTCAAAAGAAGCTAACGAGCAATTAAGGTTATACAATTTAACTATGAAGGTTAATCGTTTAGAGCTTTTAAAATCGAAAATAGGTTTGTATTTAACAGACAACACTAATCAGCTACAGACCTATTTTACAGCAATGTTAACAGAGGAATCTGTAGCGGAGTTTGTACGACAAGCGGGGATATTAGGCGAGTCTGTTCTTTCCGAAGAAACTTATCGATTGTTTACTAAAGCGATTATTGAGGGGTCGTTTCATAACGCGACATTTTCTCAACGTTTGTGGGCAAACCAAGATGTTTTGAAAGCGAGTATCGATCGCTTATTAACAGTTGGGCTAGCAGCAGGTAAGCATCCAGATGTACTGGCTAGAGAGCTACGGAGATTAGTTGTGATTGACAGCTTGCGAGGAAAGGAAACGGCTGATTATGTCGCACGTCGGCTAATGATTAGTGAATCTGCAAGAATACAAAGCGAAGTACAAAAGCAAAGCTACGAAAAATATGGGTATGAAGAATACAATCTAATTGTAGAACCAAGCGCTTGTCCTATTTGTGTAGGAATAGCAAGTGCAAATCCACATAAGGTTTCTGAAATGAGCCCAGGAATCAATGCAAGTCCTATTCACAACTGGTGTCGGTGTAGTACTGCACCTGCTTATAAAGACAAAAAGTTCTAGCGAAAGTTAGGCTTTTTTTATTTGCCTTCTTACTGCTTACAGGCGTTAAAGAGAAAGCTGTTTCGATTGATAGGCGTAACCTATTAATTTCGATTAGCCACGTAATGGCTGGAGGTTTTAACATGAACGAAGAAAAACACTTATTATTACCGATGGATTTACAATTTTTTGCAGATGAGCCAAATTCTGATGAGCCAAACTCTGACAATTCAAACGAATCTGGGAATTCATCGACAAAGGATTCTCAAAATCCCAAAAATGAAAATCCAGACGGAAAAGAAACTGGAAAGACTTTTACCCGTGAAGATGTATCAAAAATGATTGCAGCAGAAACTAAGAAAGCAGTGGAGCAAGCAAAATCTGATTGGGAAAAGCAAAAATCTTACGAGCAAATGACTGCGGAAGAACGTGTTAAGGCGAAAGAACAAGAAGCCGCTGACAAAGAAGCACTAGCGGAAAAACGAGAAAAGGAAGCCCAAGCTCGTCTTGACCGTTTAACGCGTGCCGAATCTGTTCGTAATGATTTATCCGAGAATGGCCTTTCCGACTACGTAAGTGCTGCGCAAGCCGATTTATTGCTTGTGAAAGATACAGACGAGGATACAAAGAAAGCTGTAGACGAATTAAAACAAATTATTTCAAAAGCTAGAGATGGTATCCAAAAAGAATTGCTGAAAGGTCAAACTGTAAACGTTGCTACAGCAACAAAAGAGACCGATTGGCGCAGCAATTTGACTAAAAATTTAGAAAAGAAATAGGAGATGAAAAATTATGCCAGTTATTTTAGATAGTAAAGATTTAAAAGCAATTGACAAAGAATTTGCCGCAGGTTCGCAAGTTTGGGATTTATTGAAAGGTGGAGCTGCTGCAGTAACTGAAGCGGATTTTGTAGGCGCAAAAGAAGTCCGCATCAACAAAATGAAAGGTTTTACTGCTAGTGATTATAAACGTAACGAAGACAATAAACGTTCTAAAATTGATGTGGCAAAAGAAACGTTCAAATTAGAGAAAGAGCGTTGGTTTGGTTATGACTTAGACACATTAGATCAATCAGAAAATGCTTCCTACGAAGTTCAAGCGCTTGTGGAAGAGCATACTCGTTTAATTGCGATTCCTGAAAAAGATCGAACTGCTGTACAACGCTTATTAGAAGCGGCATTTGCTGAGGCTGCGGATGATGATAGCGAAGGAAAATACGTTGGAAAAACGGTAAAAGAAACCATTACTACAGAAAACTCTTTAGCTTCTTATGACGCAGCAGAAGCGTATATGACAGATGCAGAAATTGTCGGTCCGTTTATTATGTTTGCATCCACTGACTACTATTCAGCATTAAAAAATGCAAAAGGTGTTTCAAAAACATTTACTACGAACGAGCAACAAATTTCAGGTATTAACCGTAAAATTGCGCAGTTAGACGGTTCCGATACTATTATTCAAAAAGTTGCAAAATCTCGTTTACAGGTAGATTCTACGAAGAAAATTAATTATATTCTTGTGCCTTTGATGGTTTGTTCGCCAGTTGAAAAATACAACTCTATTGATCTAATTCCAGCTTCACAAGACCGTGACGGCTACAGAGATACCATCAAAGGATTAAACTATTATGATGCTATCGTAACTGAAAAAGCTCGTCCTGCCATTTACGTTTCTTACGATTCAAAGTAAGCGCCCCGACCGTTAAAAAGGTAACACCAACGGCAGATGGGGCAGTTGTTGAAGCAGAGTAGGTGAAAAAATGACTCTTTCAGATTATCGCGTACTACTGGATATTTCAGAGGATACCTACGAAAAAGATAAGGCAAAAATTATCAAAATCTGGGACATTACTGAAAAACAGCTGCGAGTAAAATTGAAAGCTGATAAAATACCAGAAAAATTGGACTATATTGTTCCGTCAATTGTAGTGAAACGATATAACCGTTTAGGTTTTGAAGGTATGGAACAACACTCTCAATCAGAAGAAACAATCTCTTATAATTTGGATGACTTCGGGGAATTTCAAGATGAGATTAACGATTATCTTGAAGAACAAGGCTTGATTCGTAAAAGGAAGGTGTCCTTTTTATGAGAACATGTATTGATTACTACAACAAAAAACACGAGCTAATTTCGGAAAAACTGATAGGTAATGTAACCGAAGTCGGAACGGAAAAACAAATGACCATTTTCCCTAACATAAAGGAGCAGATGGTCATTTTTCGTTTTAGAGACCGCCTAGCTATTCGTTCAGGATTTCTTGAATACTACGACGAAGAAGAACAAAAAAATCGAAAATTTACCGTTGTTAAAAATTTGCGTGTTAGCAAAGGAACTTCGGTTTATGGAAGCGAATATCGATGACTTACCGAGTAGATATTTCAGGATTGGATGATTTAATCAAAGCGATTGAAGAAGCGAAAAAGCTAGACGATGTAAAAGAGGTCGTCAAAAATGATACTGCTTATATGGCAAATCAAATTGCAGAAGAAACACCAGTCAGAAGTGGATACTTAAAACGAAGTGAGACACCTTCTATTAAAGATGACGGAATGACTGGCGAAGTTGAAGCGATGGCTGACTATTCAGCATATGTAGAATATGGAACGCGTTATATGTACGGACGTTTCTATATGAAAAAAGGGCATACAGCAGCAGCTAAAAGATTTCTTGATAATATGGAGGCGTTAGTAAAATGACCTTTAAAGACCCGTATTCAGAACTTTACGAAGCGTTATTTGTCACTTTGGAGCAAACAGGCTATGAAACCTATGGGCATTTGCCAGATGACGACGCTTCTTATCCGTTTGTTTTCTTAGGTGAACAATGGTCTAAGGATAGACAAACAAAAACAAGAACGTTAGGTTCAACAAATATTATGATTCATGTTTATGATCATGACGACAAACGTCGAGAATTAAATCAAGTATTAGCCGATGTGCGAAAAATCGTTCATGAATTGCATCAGACTAAGAACTTTAATTGGTTAGTGACAGAAAGTAGCACAGAAGTAATTTATGAAAATACAACCAATTTTGGTACGAGCCTTGCACACGGTGTACTTGACATCACGTTAGAATTTGAATAAGAAAGAAGGAAACTCGAAATGGAAAAAGCAATTCAAGGTAAAAAAATTAAGTTAATGTTTCGACTAACACGTGAACGTGCGACAACAGCAGCGAAGTTATTAGCTTTAGAAATTTCACACGAATATAAGTCAGAAACAAAAACAGATACACAATCAACAAAAGACGGGAATGTTCCTACCTCAGGAATGCCGTCAGCTTCCATCGAAATGGAATTTTTACGGACAGGCACAGAAACTTACAACATGTTGAAATATGCGTATCGTAACGGGCTAGAAATTGATGTATGGCGCATTAATTTTGATAAAAAAGACCCAAAAACAGGAAAATACGAAGCGGAATTTGGCACAGGCTTGTTGGATTCATTCGGAGATTCTGCCGAGTCCGATTCTAATTCAAGTATTAAACCAACTCTAGTTTTAAATGGTGACCTAGTAGAAGGTTGGGCAACGGTTGACGCCGAAAATGAAGAACTTGCGCGTGCTTTCTTCTACGACACAGTGGCTGGTGCGGAACCAGAAGAGCCTGTAGAAAAATACACACCAAAAACAATTGAAGTACCTAAAGTTGAAAGTGTAACGCCGACATCAGATGGCGCCGTTGTAAAAGTGAAGGAGGAAGAATAATCATGGCAATTACTTATCGTATTTACAAAGGTAGTGAAAAAGTAGTTGAAGGAGCAAGTCCATTAACTATTACAGGACTTGATGCAGGAGCAAAAGTAGCAGCAGGAACGTACCATATTGTACGTGTGCAAGATGAAAAAGAATCTGAAAAAGTAGCTATTCCAGCTTTTACCGTATTGGTGGGGCGCTCTTTGGAAAATAAACCAACAGAAGCAAATACTATTCCTGAAATCAAAGAATGGTTAACCGCTCACGGTATTGATTTTACAGGAAAAACAACGAAAACAGATTTATTAGCATTAGTACCATAATTAAAAATCAGGAAGTAGGCGGCAATGTGAAGGCATTGTCGCTTTTTTAGGAGGAATTTTACATGTCAACAAACGTAAAACCTGTCGCAACAATTAACGGAAAAAAATATCCTTTGATTTTCGGTTTTAAATTTTTAAACGAAATTAACGCATTAAAACCTGACGTTGAAGAAGTAGACGGCTTCGTTCAATTGGTTGGTGGGTTACAAGATGGCGACGCTTTTGCCTTTCAAAAATTAATGCACGCAGCGTTAATTACTTATGATGACTTAACAACGAAAGAAATTGACGACTACTTAGAAACGTCGGAAGAGGCTTTAACGTTGTTTGAAAATTTTATCTCTTTCTTGGAGCAAGCACCGTTAACGGCTCTTCGGACGAAAAAATCACTAGAAGCAATCAAAAAAATCATGGCTTACATGGAACAGATACAAGCCAATCAACAAGAAACGACAGCCTAGATTATGACGAAATAGTTGTCACTTGTTTTCAACATTTCCCCAATATCACTTTAAAAGAAATTGAGCGTATGACTCCTTATGAATTTAATTTACGGATAAAAGCTGTAAATTTACGTGCAATTAACGAAGAAAGGAAACTATACGTTAACGCGTTAGCTACACGTATTTTTACAACACCAGATGAAAAAGGGCAACGCTATATTTTTAACGAAGTGAAAGATGTCTATGACTTTGAAAAGCTTGAACGCGATGTGCGAGGGGAAATCTCGCAACGAGAAGTGGAAAAGCTAAGTGAGCTAGAAGAAAACGCTCGTCGATTAGAACAAGCAAGAAAAATTGTTGAGGAAAGGAGGAAACAACGTGACACAAAGTAAAACGGTAACAGCTATACTTACAGCACGTGATAACAATTTTACCAGTGCGATGAATGGCGCTGTGTCTTCGCTAAAAAAACTTAATTCAAATGCTTCTGATATTCCTAGTAATTTGAATACAGTGAATGGTGCGATGAAAAGTTTCGGTGATAAAACCGCAAGTATCGGCCAAAGCATTGAAAAAGTCGGCGGTTCGATGACTAAAGGTATTACACTCCCAATTGCGGGTGCCGTTGGCGCAGTAACAACCGCAGCGGTAAAATGGGAAAGTTCCTTTACTGGAGTTAAAAAGACCAACGATGAGATGGTCGATTCTAACGGTAAAGTCATTTATTCTTATGATGATTTAGAAAAAGGCCTTAGAGATTTAGCAAAAGAATTACCCACTAGTCATGAAGAAATTGCAAAAGTAGCAGAAGCAGCTGGACAGTTAGGAATAAAAACTGATAAAGTTGTCGGATTTACTAAAACAATGATCGATATGGGCGAATCAACAAATATGTCTGCAGATACAGCGGCTACATCCCTAGCTCGTTTTGCTAACATTACGCAAATGTCACAAGATAAATTTAGCAATCTTGGTTCAGCGATAGTTGACTTAGGTAATAATTTAGCGACTACCGAATCAGAGATTACAGAGATGGGCTTACGTTTAGCAGGTGCAGGAAAACAAATTGGCATGACCGAAGGAGACATTGTAGGTTTTGCGGCGGCGTTATCATCTGTTGGTATAGAAGCCGAAGCGGGCGGATCGGCATTCTCTAGATTAATGGTACAAATGCAATTAGCAACTGAAACAGGAGTTGAAGCTTTTGCGCCTCTGAAACAAGCAGTAGCAGAGCAAGGCGTGTCTTGGGAATCTTTTGTGCATGCTGTAAACTGGGGTGGAAAAGAACTGACGGCAGTTTCTAAGCAAATGGGAATACCTACCTCAGAATTAAAGAAAATGTATAAAGAAGCTAGCAAAGCATCAGGTAGTCTGGAAGATTTTGCAAATGTAACAGGTCGAACTAGTGAAGAGTTTGCACAATTATTCAAAAGCAATCCATCTCAAGCACTAATTGAATTTATCCAGGGCTTAAAAGACTCGGAAAAACACGGAATATCAGCTATTAAAGTGCTCGACGATATGGGAATTACAGAAGTTAGATTACGTGATAGTTTATTACGTGCAGCCAATGCAAGTGATGTCTTTGAAGGGGCTGTAAAACGAGGTAACGAAGCGTTTAACGAAAATACAGCTCTAGCAGAAGAAGCTGGTAAACGATACGGAACTACAGAATCACAGTTAAAGATTTTACGTGGTCAATTAAATGATGTAGCAATTACGTTTGGCGGTCCATTAGTAGCCGCATTAAATAGCGCGATAAGTGCTGCTAAGCCTATGATTGAAGCTTTAGCAAATATGGCAGAAGCTTTTGCATCAGCTGATCCAAAAACGCAAGAGTTCATTTTGAAAATGGCTGCGTTAGCCGCTTCTGCTGGCCCTGTGTTAAAAGTTTTTGGGAAAATGACAAGATTTTTCGGCAAAACGATTTCGACAATGTTTGAAACCGCAGGGAATATTGATAGCAAGTGGCAGCAATTTATTACTAAACCTATTGTTAATGGCTCTGGTAGTGCATTACAAGCTGTAAAAGGGTTTGTTTCTAAATATAAATCAAATCTAGCAGGGCTTGAAAGCGCAGGAGTTAATGTAAATGTATTAACAAGATTTACCACGTTAGGAGAGACTATTTCAGGTCTTTTTCCTACGCTAGATACATTTAGAGCAAATCTACGAGCAAGTCAAAGACAGCTAAATATGCTAGGGGAAGGGAATAAAGTTACTAACTTTTTCCGTTCTTTTTCTGCTTCTTTACAATTATCTAACAGCAAATTAGCGAAATTTGCCTCTGTTGTTATTAATCCTGTAGGGTCGCTAAGAAACCTATCCTCTGCAGCTGGCAAATCGGGAACGGTTTTATCAGGGCTTGGCGTAGCCACCTCAAAAGCAGGTGGAGGTTTTAGAACATTTGCGGTAACGGGTATACGATCTATAGCTAGTTTAACAGGAGCTATGTTGAGCAATCCCATAACAGCAATTTTAGTAGCAATAACCGCTACGATAGTTGGTGTAGTGCAAGCTTGGAAATCCAATTTTATGAACATTCAAGGCTACGTGAAAACTGCTTTTAGCGGAATAGTAAAATCGTTTAAAAGTGTACTTCCTAGCTCTGCGAGTGTTACTAAAACAATAAAAGGATTAGGAAATACATTTAAATGGTTAGGTACTGGCGCAATTGTTGGTGTCACTTTTGCAATAGCAGGTTTTGTAGATGGCTTACGTACTATCGTTACTGTAGGAAAAACGGTAGTAAATGCAATAATGGCAATTTCAAACGGTGTAAAAGGACTTTGGAAACGATTAAAAGGCGATTCTAAAGGTGCTGATAAAGCATTTAAAGATATGAAGAAAAGCTTATCTGATATTGAAAAAGATTGGGATACAATGTTTTCTGATTCTGCCTTAAAAAAAGCTGCTAAAAGCACCGAAGAATTAGGTAAAAAGTCCAAAGACACTACTAAAGCAATTTCGTTAAATATGGAAGAAGCCTCTTCAAGTGTTGAAAATTATTCTTCAAAACTTGATGAAGCTAAACAGGCAATGACTGAACTTTTCTCACAGCAAAATGGTAGTACGGCTGGCGTAGAAACTTATTTCAAGAATACACTTGATTTAGTTACGAATTTAAAGGAACAACAGAAAAAGGCTGTTGAAACCTATAACAAGCAAATTGAAGCGGCAGAAGGAAAATCAGAAGCAGAGAAGCAAAAGATTTTTGCCAATGCTTCAAGCCAGTATATGAAAGCTGTTCAAACGAATAATAGTGATTTATTGAAGGTATATACTGATTATTCTAACCAATTGAAGAATAATAAAACAGTAGAGGGTCAAGAATTGACAGAACAGCAAAGAGCTACTTTGCAAAATCAAACGAATATTATTCGTGATCAATTATTACAACAGAACCAACAATTTGTTGAGGCTGGTATGAATAAGTTGGCTAATAAACAAGCATTAAGCGAGCAAGAAAAAGAACAAACTTTGACAAGCTTGCGAACGCTTGGGGAAATTCAAGCGCAACAAGTGCAAGAAAATAACGCCCAAATTCAGCAACTAGAAACACAAAAGAACCAAGCAAAAACAGAATCTGAAAAAGCAGCTTTCCAAAATCAAATTACACAATTACAAACGCAAAATGCTCAAATACGACAAAGTGAATTAGAGCAAGGAGCTCAACTTCTATCGATTATTTCACAAAATGGTGCAAATAAAATTGCAGTGACAGCTGATAATTTAGCACAACTTAAAGGCGTTACAGACCAACAGCTTTTAGGCATTTATCAATCTTATGTAAATAATGGTGCTAGCATTGACCAACAAATGGCTTTATTGGCAGGAATGCTACGTCAACGAGGGATTGATGGCTCTAACGGACTGGTTCAGGGATTGCAAAGTAATGATCCAACGAAGTGGGCGAATATGTAAAGAGCTGACATTGTGAATACTTTACAAGCGTTGCCTCCTGACTTATTTAGAAATGGTCAAGACGGGAAAAACCAGTTAATTGATGGATTAAACTCTGGAAAAACACAACTTAATAATGTTGGTAAAGAATTGATGTCTTCGATGAATAGTGGTCAATCTTCGCAAAAATCTAATTCTAAGAAAGCTGCCGCTGATAATAGTAGTGCAGCTGCTTCTGGAACAAGAAGTAAAAGTAATGAACATAAAAATGCTGGTAAAAGCAATGCTCAACAGACAAATGCTGGAATGAATTCTGAAAAAGGAAATGCGAAGAATTCTGGAAGTCAGCTAGGTGCGGCAACAATTCAAGGATATTTAACTCAGTTACCCCCTGCAAATAATGCTGGAAGGTCTTTAGGAAATGCGGTAAGTCAGGGTGCAGGTTCTGTAGATATGAGCCCTGTAGGTTCAAATATGGCTAGAGGTGTTGCTTCTGGTATTCGTGCAAGTCAGGGCGAAGCAGTGGCTGCTATGCAAAATTTAGTAGCCGCCGTTAATGCAGAAGCACAGAAAAAAGCAAAAATTAAATCACCATCACGCCTATTGAAATATGATGTTGGTGTTTTCCTTGCACAAGGTGTAGCTGCAGGTATTCGAGAAGATACGTCGGTTGCCGTACAAAGTGCAAAAGATATGATTTCAAGTATTCATCAATCTATTACGGATAGCCGTTTGATGAAACGTTCAAATGCAATTGAGGTAAAACACTCTATAGATAATACGCCAATGGGAAAAATGGTAGAAATTTTAGAAGAAATACGACATTTAACTGTCGTGATGGATACTGGCCAAGTAGTGGGAGCGCTAGGTAGCCCAATGAATCTTAATTTAGCAGAACAACAAAAGCAAGATGGGAGGTATCGTAGTTGATTGAAATTGTAGAATATATGGCCAAAGGTCGTTTTAATAGCAAAGAACATGGTTTCTACATTATTGAACACGATGCTCCTTCAGCGGAAGAAGTGGAAATTATTGAACAGATCCCTTTCATGCAAGGTCAGTATGATTTTTCCATGCTTACAGGAGAACGAATTTTTAGTAATCGCATTGTCACTGTTACTTTTTGGCGACCTAATACGCCATACGAAGAACGAAAGGCATTAGAGGCGAAAGTAAAAGAAGAGTTGATGATGGATGGAATTGATTACATTGATGATTCTTGGTTACGTTCAGGGCTTCGCTGGTATGGAAAATGCAAAAGTGTGAAAGCAGAAGATGACTCGTCAAGTAATTCATTAACGTTAACCGTAGAATTTGACGTGTATCCTTTTGCTTTAAGGGAAAATATTTCTTATTCCGATGTCTTTGACGAGGACTATTTCACAGACGATAGCGCCGACAATTGGACAGGCTACTATATTCACGGAAAAAGAGAAATTTTTCTTATCAATATGGGAGCGAATGCTTCTAGTCCAACAATAAAGGCAACGTCTACAATGCAATTAACTACTGATGACGGAACAACAATAAAAGTTCCGAAAGGCGAATCGCAAGATTATTTCTTTAAATTAAAAAGAGGGACCAACCACTTAACTATTTATGGCGAAGGTCATATCTCTTTCTTTATGTCTAGTGAGGTGATGGTCTAATGTATCGAGTATTATTGTTTGATAATCCGAACAGAAAGAATCCAAAGATTGTTCATGAGCCATATAGCTATGGTGAGAAAATCAAAGATAGTGAAGTATATTTATCGCTTAACGGATTAGGAATTTCTACTTTTGAATTTACCTTTAATATTAACAATAAATACTATCAAAAGATTGAGCCGATTATTCACTTTATCCAGATTCTGGATGTTACAAGAAATAAAGAAATTTTTTATGGTAGAGTTGCTAAAATCACGAATAAAATGGAAGCATCAGGAAGCTTTTCTCAAACTCTTTTAGCGGAGGATGAGAAAGCTTTTTTATATGATTCTGTTCAAACCTATATGAAACCAACACGGATGACTGTATCTGCTTATTTACAAAAAATACTCGATGCACACAATAAACAAGTTGAAGCGCATAAGCAGTTTCGGCTTGGTGAAGTGAATGTTGTAGATAATGGGGACTTGCTAAGAGGATTAGGCTATCAAAGTACAGCGGATACCATTAAAGAAAAATTGTTGGATAGGCTGGGCGGTACGTTAACACTTCGACGCGTTGGAAATATAAATTATTTAGATTATCTATCTAATTATGGTGTGAACAGTGAAACTCCTTTACAGTTAACCAAAAATCTAAAAAGTGCTACTCGAGATATTGATATTTCTGAATTGTTTACAAGGATTGTGCCCGTCGGTCAAGATATTGAAGATACGTCAAATACTGATATTGAAGTGGGAACAGATTTTTCACGACCTAAATACACCATCGAAAAAGTAAATGGCGGTAAGAATTACCTTGATGATGAAGCGTTAATCAAAAAATTTGGATTAAACACGGGTATTGTAGAATTTTCAAATGTCAAAGACCCATCAATTTTAAAACGTCGAGGGTTGCAATGGCTAAAAGACCAAAGCTTGATGCTGGTAACTTGGACAGTTGAAGCCATTGAGTTAGGGCTATTGGATAAACGGTATGAATTAATCACTTTAGGAAACAGTTATAAAGTAGATAATCAATTTATTTATGCTGTAGAACGATTACAAGTGATTGAGAAAAAATTTAGTATTTTAGAACCGCAAAAGGTTACTTTGACTATTGGTTCGAAAAAGAAAAAACTGACCGATTATCAAAACGAAATAAAAGCTATTCAATCCAATTTAGTAAACGTAAAAAAATTTGCGACGGCAGGAGTTCAAAACATATCAGAGTTGATAAAAAGACAGGAAGAATTTGACAATGATTTATCTGTTCAAAGTAGTAAAGTTAGTTCTTTGGAAGACTTAACCAGTGAATTATCAACAACCGTGACAGAATCGACGGAAGCCTTTAAACAATTAGCAAGTGATTTAACAAATACAGTCGAATCTGTAGGTACTGCTCAAACTGAGATGAAAAAGGCGTTAGACGATTTAATTAAGCGCGTAGAGAAATTAGAAAAATAAGAGAGGTGAGACGGTTGGCACAAGAATTTAAGGATACTCGACCAACAAATGAACCAAATACAACAGTTGATTATCAAGACCCGACCGATGTCGATGAGGTGCAAGATGAAATAAAAAACGGTGTGATTGATCCTATTTCTCAAACGTTCGCTTTGTGGATTCGAACAAAGATGTATCGACGACATGTTCGAGAATCTTTAGCTCGTATGATGGAGTATACCAGTGTTTTATTTAATAAAATAAAGGCTATTTCTGAAAATACAGAAAAACGCCAATCCAAAGTAGAACAACGTCAAACCAATTTAGAGGAACGTTTTAAAGATGTAATCGCAAATGCTACAACAGATAGCGAAGTTATCGATGCTCGAAGTAGTGAACGTTTGGGGAATTTTAAAACGTTGGATGAACGGCTAGAATATTTTGAAAATATTATTGCTTCTGTAATTCCAGTTGGTTTTGATGTAACTATTGTTCACAATTTAGGAGCTCAACCAGTCGTTAATGTTCGTACTTGGACACATGGTATAGGTGTACTGCCTTTAGGTACAGAACCAACAGGGTTATTTGGCGGTAGTGCTTCTCAATCAATTCAAAGCACTGTAAGACATGTTAATTCTTCAGAGTGCATTGTATCTATTCCTTTGGATTATACAACGGAATTTTTACCAGTAAAAATTAATGAATATAAATATTTACTTATAGATGAAAAAAATAGTCGATCCATAGTGTTTGATTTAATTATATAGAAAGGATGTTGAGAATATGGAATTAACCAGAATTTATCGAGGGATGGAGAACGGAGCAGAAGCTATTGAAGAAAATTTTGATAGTCTTGAAAAGTTACTAAATAAGTTATCTGAAACAAATATTTTAAATGTAGGTAAAAAAGTTTGGTCAGGAGCATGGTATATGGGGGAAAATCAATCAATTAATCCGAGTTTACCATTGGATCAATGTCTTTCTGGCTGGTTATTTTTATATCAACCATATAACACAAGTACAAGCCTAGGAGACAATTGGGATTTGAACTATGTATTTGTTCCAAAAACGCATATAGTGGAATTTGGAGGTCGTGCGGTTGTTCATCATTTAGAAACATTGAATGGAGCAAAATACAACAAATATATTTATATAAGCAATACGCAAATTTTAGGCCATAAAAATAATAATACTGCTTCAAAAACTTTTGTATTGACACGGGTGTATGCAATTTAAGAAAGGAGAAAGTTAGCTATGAAAATTTGGATTGAAAATAGAATTGGCTATTTAGAAGGTTATTCTACAATGGAACAACCAGATAATGTTGAGCTTGAAGTGAAAAAAGAACCGTTTGATTTTATGAATTGGCGTTATGATGGCGCACAATTGATTCATGATCCAGAAAATGCACCACAACCAGAGCCAACACCACCAACCGACATTGAGGTATTACAAGCCGAAAATGCGGAATTAAAACAATTGAATTCAAAACTCATGGTTAATGACGTGAATTTAAAAAAAGAGCTTTCAGAAGTAACGAAAAAAGCAGATAATTTTGCGCAAATTAGTGCAAAATCAATGCTTGCGATTAATCAATTAACCAATCAGGTAAAAGAAATTAACGAAAAATTAGCAGAAGGAGTGGAATAAAATGTTTACATTTGATGACATTAAAATGATGTATGACTGGGGCTGTTTTACAGATGAACAAGTAATGGAGTTTGTCCCACTTTGCATTACAGAAAAAGAAGCGAAAGAAATTGTCGGAAAGTAGGTAAGTAGTAATGATTGAAGAGTTTGTGAGAGGTTTATTAACGAATCCAGAGCAAGTAACGTTTACTACTCTATTTGTTGGTTTATTTATTTGGGTGATGAAACAAAATAGTGATCGCGAACGTAATTATCAAGAAACAATTGGAAAGCTTGCGGACTCGTTAAAAGATGTTGAGGACATCAAGACGACAGTAGAAAAAATTCATGAAAAATTAAATTGAGGTATGGCTCTAAGCCATGCCTTTTTATTATTAATTTTAGGAAGGTGTTTTTATGAAAAAAACTGTTAAATTATTAGTAGCTGGCGCAATGACCTTAGGTTTGATGTTACCAGTTGGCGTAGATGCTTATCAAATTGAACAAGACCCAATCAATTTTGGCGGTTATTTTCCTGGCTATGCAACCAATGAATTGATTGTATTGCATGAGTCAGGAAATGGAAACAATGTCGGTCCAAATAGTTTAGACAATGAAACAGCATATATGAAACGAAACTGGCAAAATGCGTACGTTTCATATTTTGTTGGTTCTGGTGGACGCGTGAAACAATTAGCACCAGCTGGTCAAATTCAGTGGGGCGCAGGACCAACAGCGAATGCAAAAGCCTATGCTCAAATCGAATTAGCACGAACAAATAACAAAGAAACGTTCAAGAAAGACTATGCAGCCTATGTTAATTTGATTCGTGATTTAGCAACTCAAATCGGCGCAACATTTGATTTAGATGATGGTACAGGTTATGGGATTGTAACTCACGATTGGGTTACCAAAACTTGGTGGGGAGATCACACCGACCCTTACGGTTATTTAGCAAGTTGGGGAATTAGTAAAGCACAATTAGCACAAGACTTACAAACTGGACTTCCAGAAGACGGTCATGATGTTATTGTAAACCCCGGCAAACCAAACAAGCCTAAATATAAAGTAGGGCAGAATGTTCGCTTTACAACAATCTACAAAACTCCAGATGCGCCAATCGAGCAACATATCAATGCAAATACTTTATGGACACAAGTTGGTACAATCACACAGAAATTAGATGGTCGTAAAAACCTATATCGGATTGAAAATAGCGGTAAATTATTAGGCTATGCAAACGATGGAGATATTGCGGAGCTTTGGGAAAATAGCAAACCGAAACCAGCTAAAGTTTTTACTATCGGTGTAAATGAAGGAATTGTATTACGTGCTGGCTCACCTAGTCTATATGCGCCAGTATATGGTATTTGGCCAAAAGGCGCACAATTCCGATATGATTCTGCTCACGTGGCAGATGGCTATGTTTGGCTAGGTGGAACAGACTCAAACGGAACAAGAATTTACATTCCGGTTGGTCCAAATGATGGTGATCCAAATAATACTTGGGGAACTGGTTATTAGAATATGCATAAATTGGAGTGATTGATATGTTAGCGGTCATACTTTCAATAATCGCATTGGCGTTAAGTTGTTTTTCGTGGGGATACAGAATTGGTAAAGAGAGTAAATAAAATTTCTAATCATAGAAGTATTGAAAAATCTCTCAAAATTTTTTATAATATCCTTACATTTGGTGCATTATTAAATTTCTCGTTCACACTCTATCAATGATTGATAGGGTGCTTTTTATTGTTGAAATTTAGAATAAATAGGTTTAAAATATAGTTACCTTTTAATAAATTCATAGTATGACCTTCTTTTATTAATAATACAAGAAGGGTGCACCTATCTTTTTCCAAGTCCTAAGATAGGTGCATTTTTTTATTGAAATATTTCTAAAGCTTGTATAAAATAGTAATAGGCCTTTTTGGTAAAGGTTGCATGGTTTTCTCAATTGTAACGGAGCTCTCTATGTTTTATAGAGAGCTCTCTTTTTTTGTTGAAATTCAAAAAAGAAAGCGGTAAAATATATTCACCAAACAATTTTATTTTTCATTTTATTACTACCTCTTGCCGCCTTTCCCCAATGAGGCGGCATCTTTTTACATAAAGTTAAGCAAAAATATTAATTTTAAAGTTAGTAACAGCATAGAAGTTGATAAAAATTTATAGTATAATTTTTAAAAGAGAGGTGCATATTATGAAACAATTTAAAGCTCGAAAGAAACCTGTTACAGTTAATGCGTATCAAACTAGTAAAAAAATAGAAATCAAAACAATAGAAGGGATACTTACTGCTCAACCAGGTGATTATATAGTTACTGGCATCGATGGTGAACAATGGCCTGTAAAGAAATCTATTTTTGAAAAAACATATGAACGTATTTAGTTATTTAGGTCTAACTTTGGTTTTACTTGCTATCTTTTCAGAACGTTTGTCATATGCTTTATCAATATATTTTTCAGGATTATTTTTGAAATTTTCCCAAGAAACAAGAACACAGTATCGTTCCTCTTCAGACCAACCACATCCTGAAGTTTTAGGTATATAGTAGTTGTAACTAAACTCTTTAACAACTGTTGAATCATCAATAACTACAGTGTTTATTTCATGGCCCTTTCCGCATGAACAAGTATGTTTACCTTGATAGATTTTGTCTTGCGTAGATGGCAGAACTACACCGAGAATTCCATTTTTTGGATTATCTTTACTAGTATAAAGAGACGCTTGTAATTCTCGTTTGATATAATTTTGAATTTCAAAAGGATCATTTTCTGAACTATGGGATCCAATCAAATGAATTGTCACTGTTGAGTCAGAAAGATAATCTTCTCTTATTTTCCTCATGATATAATCTTCGTCATCAGAATTTATCGGAATATTTAGAGATTTATCAACCATATCAATATTTAAATCTTCTTGGATTATCCTTTTAAATTCAGCATCTTCTGTTTTAAAAGAAATAAAGCATTTATGCCCCATTTAAGTCACTCCTCCATTATTTTTTATTATGTTCTTCATTTTTATTCAAGCTAGCCCAATTAAGATTTTCTTGTGATATAATACTTTCAATTCTTTCAACAAAATAACTGAAATTACCATCGGCATATACACCAGATTGGCACAAGTACATGTATTTCTCATGTCTAAGGGTTTCACATACAGTACGATATTCAATCCATAGTTCACTAAACTTATTAAAGTTAGATATGCCTTCTGTAATAGTAATAACCACACCTAAACAACTAATTGCTATTTTAAAAATTAGGTTCTGCGAAGTGAAGTTAGCAACAAAAGGTATTAACGCAGCAACAAGAATAACAATTGTTTTGCAAATAGTATTTCTTCTTTTAGCTTTTTTACTTTTTGTATCATACCATTCTATTTGCTGATCTACTCGGTCTCTTAAATAGTCTTTTTCATCCATTATAATCTCCCCCTCTTTTAATAGTTTAATTATATCATTTGTAAATATATTTTCTAGGTATATTTTTTGATTTGATAAATAAGAACATTTTTGCTTTCAGGACCATTAGCTCAGCTGGTTAGAGCAAACGGCTCATAACCGTTCGGTCACAGGTTCGAGTCCTGTATGGTCCATATATATTTATTTGCAAATAAAATAATAGAGGAGTAGACTTAAAGTATCAAATATTTAAGGAGTGTTATCTATTATGTCAAACTATGAAGAAAAAGAAGCAAAAGCATTAGTAAAAATTGCGGATGTTTTGAACAAACTGGATTCGAATTTAGAAGAATTAGATTCTCTAAATGAAGATGCAAAAAAACATAGTATGAAAAAATGGATTGTTGAGAAAAGAGCCATGCATGAAATTAAAAAGATTGCACATGAAGCTGGTAAGTATGATAAATACGATGAAAAAGAATTGCAAAAAGAAATTGAGCATGTAGAACAATATATGTAAAAATAAAAACTATTCCTTTTTTAAGGAATAGTTTTTTGTATTTTCCGCACACACATTTTCACCACAACTAGTTGCCTTTTTTGATTATACCTACCATAAACAGCAAGCTCTGTGCCATCAGGTAACATGAGTAATTCATCCGCCAATTCTTTTTTAGAAATAATGCAGTTGATAGTCTCTTTTTGAGTTTGCAAAGAAAAGCGGACTAACATTTCTGGATAAGTAGTTAATACCTTAATTTTATGAATTGTTCCTACATAATTTGGTTTCATAGAAATCAACTCCTTGCTAGTAGTTAACTATATTATAGTAAGATTATTTTTATTCGTCTAGGTATGAAATGACCATACTTTGACCATACTCTTTAAGAAAATATAAAAACTATCAGAAGATAGAATTTAATACAAACGCCTATTTTATAAGTGTTGAAGAAAGTTAGAAGTTATTAGAAAAAATAAATCTTAAAGTATCAGTTTATCCAGTAGCTAACTAATACGATTAAAAAGCTGAATCTCCGGATTCAGCTTTTTTTGTCTTGCATAAAGGGTTAGCCGGAAAATAAAGAAACATCTCAAAATAAAAAAAATCTCACATTGGGTTTAACTGCTTGTCTGACAAGGTTAATTGATGATATATTTAATGTAATAACAAGCATGTTATAAAATAATTGAGTCAAAAGAAAGAAGGGTATTATGCAGAAGAATTTTAGTGTAGTAAAGAAGTACGTGAATTTGATTTTGGATATTGTATTAGGGATTTTAGGAGTTTTCTTATTAGTATTTATGGCTAGTTATTTAGTTGACCTCGCTACATATCTCATGAAGCCAATGACGCCGGATAATTTTTCAGTTATCATGCAAGAAATTATTTCATTCTTTATGTTATTTGAGTTTATTATGATGATTCTTCGCTATATTCAAGAAGGACACCATATTCCGATTCGTTATTTGATTTTAATTTGTTTAACCGCAATTTTACGTCAATTAATGGTTGCACATGGCGATGGCTTGCAGACCTTATTGTTATCTTTATCAATTCTTTTACTAGTGGTTGTGCTATTTATTCTCGGGTTAAATGGCAGCAAATTTTATACGCTAGGAAAAGCGAAAGTAGAAGAAGATCACGAGCAAGATTTTCATCATTAATCGAACATAATCAAAGACCGTCCAACGTGAGAATTTTTCTCTAACGTGGGGCGGTCTTTTTAATGCATAGTTAAATAGTTAACTCAATCAGTTCAATTGTTGGTAAGACACCAAAGCGTGCGCTGATTTTAGTGGTTCCGATTCCTGGGTGAACAATTAGCGGCGTTTCATCTTCTAAATGATAAAGCCCATGTGTATATTTTTTAGCAAGCTGATTTTTGTAAGTGAAAAAAGGCAAGCGAATCTGTCCGCCGTGACTATGTCCTGCTAAAATGAGGTCAATGTTTTTGTTGACTGCTGAGTCTGCGACATCTGGCTCATGGGTTAGTAGCAGAGTGGGCGTTCCAGTAGGGCGGTTGACTAAAGCTGCAGCTAAGTCGGTTTGTCCATATAACGAATCTTCTAAACCAGCGACGTACAAGGAGATACGGTGTGAGACAGGCAGTAATTTGCCCGTGTTTTTTAGTACGGTAAAGTCGGCAGCTTCTAAGATTGTTTCGTAAAAATTGGTATCTAAGCCGCTATACTCGTGGTTGCCATAAATAGCGAATTTGCCATAAGGGGCGTTAATTTTACGGAAAAGTTGACTCACTTCATCCTGAATTTCGATACCGAAACGGGCATAATCATCAAATAAGTCTCCTGTAAAAACGACTATGTCTGGTTGTAATGTATTTGTTTTTTCAACAATCTGTTTTAAGGCTTTCACAGAATAATTCTTTTTTAAATGAATATCAGAGAGTTGAACAATCCGTAAGGTTTTCCCTGATTCTGTTACTTTAATTTGATTTTTGTGTATGACTAAGCAGTTAGGTTCAATAAAAAAACTATAGCTTAAAATGCCGATAATAATGAAAAATAGTGCCAGAAATAAATAAACGGTCATAATTTCCTCCTTGAAGTCGCTAAATTAGTTTACTACAAAAGTGTTAAGCAAAAAATAAGGAAAGGTAAAATTTTCAGTAAACTTTCTCGATGAAGTTTTTTGGTGATTCATGCTTTTCTGAAGTAAATTTGCTATAATGAAAAATGAGAAAAAAGAAAGAAGGTCGAACCAATGATGGCAAGAGTCGAAAAGCTACGGGAGTTAATGAAAGAAAATAATTTACAAGGATTTTTAGTGACAAGTCCGTATAATTTACGTTATTTAACCAATTTTACTGGGACAACAGGCTTGGCAATGATTACATTAGATAAAGCTTTTTTTGTAACGGATTTTCGTTATACGGAACAAGCTGCGGAACAAGCAACTGGTTTTACTATCGTTAAAAACACAGGACATATTTTTGACGAAGTAGCAGATTTAGCTGAACGTTTGCAATTAGATAATTTAGCTTTTGAAGAAACGCAAGTTAGTTTCGCTGATTATAGCTTATTGGAAGAAATTTTACCATGTGAATTAGTTCCTGTAATGGGTTTGATTGAAGAATTAAGAGAAGTGAAAGATGAAGAAGAAGTAGCGATTATTGAAAAAGCGTGTGCCATCGCGGATCAAGGATTTGCCTTTGTCTTAGAGATGATTAAACCTGGAATGACAGAGATTGAAGTGGCTAATCAATTAGATTTCTTCATGCGTTCAAAAGGAGCCAGTGGTGTTTCTTTTGAGACAATTGTGGCCAGCGGTCTACGTTCAGCGATGCCACATGGCGTTGCTAGCCATAAAGTCATCGAAAAAGGTGAGTTAATCACTTTAGATTTCGGTTGTTATTATGAAGGCTATGTTTCTGATATGACACGGACATTCGCTATTGGTAGTATTCAGCCAAAACTAAAAGAAATTTATGATATTGTTTTAGAAGCACAATTAAAAGTGTTAGCAGAAGCTAAACCTGGGTTGACGGGCATTCAATTAGATGCGATTGCACGGGATCATATTGCTTCCTATGGCTATGGCGATGCGTTTGGCCACAGTACTGGTCATGGCATTGGATTAGAAATTCATGAAGGACCAAATGTTTCATTCCGAGCAGATAAACAGTTTGTACCAGGGAATGTGATTACGGACGAACCTGGAATTTATTTGCCAGGAATTGGTGGTGTGCGTATTGAGGACGATTTATTGATTACTGCTGAAGGTAATCGTGTATTAACACATGCGCCAAAAGAATTAATCATTTTATAAAGGTTGGGAGAACATGGATATCCAAGAGTATCAGCGGTTTATTAGCGCGTTTTATAAAAAACGTAACTGGTATCAATATGATCCGTTTATTCGTTCCAACTTTTTAACAGAAGAAGTCGGCGAAGTTTGTCGGGCCATTCGGACAATTGAAATTGGCCGTGATCGACCGGATGAAACAGTTTTGGCGGATGAAGAGAATCTGGAAAATTTAACGGAAGAGTTAGGCGATGTGTTGGATAATTTATTTATTTTAGCCGATAAATATGACATCTCTTTAGAAATGATTATGCAAAAGCATCGGACGAAACTAATGGAACGTTATCCTGAAGAATAAAGATGTAAAAATAAGAAAGCCAAAATTACTTGGTCTTTCTTATTTTTACGTCTAAAGGCTTGAATTAGAAATTTATGACAAGAAATTATCTGTTCTTTTAGTCAGAACTTAGCTTTTCTGGTAGCGAAATAGGCTAATTAATGATAAACTAAGAACGAGTATTGATAAGCAAAATTTGGACGTTCTTTCACAACTAACTGAAGAAACCAGTGTTGTTTTAATTTTTAAGAATCATCCGTTGCTTAAAAGAGAATCCTTAAGAGACTTAGTGATTCATCAAATAAATCGTTTATTTAACGATTTTGTGCGTAATAGATAAGGAGGACAACCAAATGTCAGAAGAAAAAAATCTTGTAATCAATGCAAACGATTCTTTAGGAGAAATCGTGATCGCTCCTGAAGTCATTGAAGTAATTATCGGAATCGCTGCTTCAAAAGTAGAGGGCGTTTATGGGATGCGTGGCACGTTCGCCAATAATGTGAATGAATTATTAGGCCGTGCAGCACACGGCAAAGGTGTATATTTACGAACAGAAGAAGAAGGCTTAAAAGTCGATATCTATTGTTACTTGAACTACGGTGTTTCTGTGCCAAAAGTTGCATTAGAAATGCAAGACCGTGTGAAACAACAAGTCTTATTTATGACAGATATTGATTTAGTTGAAGTGAATATTCATGTTGTAGCGGTAGTACCTGAAAAAATCCCTCAACCAGACTTAAATGAATTATTCCCAGAAGATGAAGATGGAGAAGAGAATGAGTAAAACAGAATTAACCCGTCACGAGATTCGTGAAAAAGCGCTCCAAGCCCTTTTTCCTTTAGATTTTAATGCTGATTTAACCAAACAAGATGCCATTGATTATGCATTGGCTTATGATAATCGGGAAATCGTCAGTGAAGATGGCGAAGACCTAGTCCCTACGTATTTAGATTTACTTGTCGGCGGTGTGTGTAGCCGCAAAGCAGAACTAGACGAAGTGATTACGAACCATTTAGGTAATAACTGGTCTATGCAACGCTTAGCAAAAATAGATATTGTTATTTTACGTTTAGCTATTTTTGAAATGCTATACGTTTCAGATGTGCCAAACATTGTGGCATTAAATGAAGCCGTTGAGTTAAGTAAAAAATACAGCGACGACCGTTCACGTAAATTTGTTAATGGTGTGTTATCAAATGTAATGAAAGAAATTGATTCAGAGGCGTAAGCTCTGAATCTTTTTTTACTATCTAACTGGTGTTAAGATACTGGGTTATATGCTAAAATAAATACTATTAAAGAAGTAAAGAAACAATAGAGGGAGCGAAGGAATGAGTACAGTAATTAACGGTCGTGAATTAGCAGATCAAATGCAAGCAGAGATTCAAAAAGATGTAGAAAAGATGACACAACAAGGCATCCAACCAGGATTAGTTGTTTTATTAGTTGGGGAAAATCCTGCCAGCCAAACGTATGTGAGAAATAAAGAACGTGCAGCAGCCAAAATTGGCATTCTGTCAAAGGTCGAAAAACTACCAGAAACTATTTCAGAAGAAGAATTATTGGCTGAGATTGACAAATATAATCAAGATTCACGCTTTCATGGCATTCTTGTACAACTACCTTTGCCAAAACATATTGATGAAGAAAAGATTTTATTAGCGATTGATCCCAAAAAAGATGTAGATGGGTTCCATCCAATGAATTTAGGCCGTTTGTTTGTAGGCAAACCTGAAATGATTCCTTGCACGCCGTATGGAATTATGAAGATGTTTGAAGCTTATGATATTGATTTAACAGGTAAACGTGCGGTGGTTATTGGTCGAAGTAATATTGTTGGCAAGCCAATGGCACAATTATTGTTAATGAAAAATGCGACCGTGACGATTGCCCATTCTAAAACTGAACATTTAGCAGAAGTTGCAAAAGAAGCGGATATCTTAGTTGTAGCAATTGGACGCGGGCATTTTGTCACCAAAGAGTTCGTGAAACCAGGTGCGGTAGTGATTGATGTGGGTATGAATCGCAATCAAGAAGGAAAACTGATTGGTGATGTAGCATTCGATGAAGTTTCTGAAATTGCAAGCTATATCACGCCGGTTCCCAAAGGTGTTGGCCCAATGACGATTACCATGTTAATGTATCAAACAGTCGAGGCAGCAAAAAAACAAAAGTAAGGTGAAAAAATGACGCAACAGTATTTAACAGTAACAGCCTTAACGAAGTATTTAAAACGTAAATTTGATGCAGACCCTTACTTAGGACGTGTCTATTTAACAGGTGAAATTTCGAACTTTCGCTTCCGAGCGAACGCGCATCAGTACTTCAGTTTAAAAGATGATCATGCGAAGATTTCTGCAATTATGTTTAAATCAGCCTTTCAAAAATTGAAGTTTCAACCAAAAGAAGGCATGAAAGTCATGGTGGTGGGGCGGATTTCGCTTTATGAAAACAGCGGCTCCTATCAAATTTATATTGAACATATGGAACCAGATGGTGTAGGTGCACTTTATCAAGCATTGGCAGAATTAAGAGAAAAACTAGGAAAAGAAGGACTTTTTGAAGGGCCTAAACAACAGTTGCCTCGTTATCCCAAACGAATCGCTGTGGTTACAAGTCCTAGTGGTGCTGTTATTCGGGATATCATTACGACAGTCAAAAGACGGTATCCGATTGCACAACTGGTCCTTTTTCCAACCTTGGTCCAAGGCGAGCAGGCGGCGGATGACATTGTGCGGAACATTCAGCGAGCCGATGCGCAAGGCGATTTTGATACGATGATCATCGGCCGTGGCGGTGGTTCAATCGAGGATTTATGGCCATTTAATGAAGAAAAAGTGGCTCGGGCCATTCATGCTGCCACCACACCGATTATTTCATCGGTTGGTCACGAAACAGATGTGACAATTGCCGATATGGTAGCAGATGTTCGTGCAGCAACGCCAACGGCAGCAGCGGAACTAGCGGTACCAGTTTTAAATGAAGAACTATTAAGAATTAGTGAACGGCGTAGTCGTTTAGAACAAAGCTTTTTATATCTCTTACAACAACGAACAGAACGTTTCCAACGACTACAAAATTCTTATGTGTTTAAGCAACCTGAGCGGCTTTATGAAGGTCAAACGATTAAATTAGATCGAATGACGCAACGTCTTTTCCAAGCAATGACAACGATTCATCACCAAAAACAACGTCAAGCCCAAGGAATTATCGCTCAATTGCAACAACAGACACCAAAGGGACAATTAAGAGAAAGTCAGCAACAATTGGCATTTTTACAACGAAACTTGCAAACACAAATGACACAATTGTTCCTAAACAAACAAAAGCAATTCACGTCTGCTGTTCAACAATTAGACTTACTCAGCCCACTCAAAATTATGGGTCGAGGATATAGTTATACTACAAAAGAGGACCGTGTCGTTAAAACTGTTACCGAGTTACAGCCAGCAGATCAATTAACGATTCATTATGCTGACGGTACAGTTCAAGCAAACGTCGAAACAATAACAGCGAAAAAAGAGGAGTTTTAACATGCCAGCAAAAGAAAAAACGTTTGAAGAATCATTAAATGCCTTAGAAGAAATCGTTCAGCGCTTAGAACGAGGAGATGTTCCTTTGGAAGAAGCCTTAGCTGCCTTTCAAGAGGGCATGGCATTAAGTAAACAATGTCAAGATACATTGGAAAAAGCGGAAAAAACTTTAACGAAAATGATGACAGAAAACAATGAAGAAATTGTTTTTGAAGAGAGCGAGGAAGCGTAATGACGAATTTTAGTCAACAGCATTTACCGTTGGTTGAAAAAGTCATGGTCGATTTTATCGCAGAATATACTGAAAATGAGCGTTTGAAAGAAGCAATGCTCTACTCAATACACGCAGGTGGCAAACGATTACGCCCGCTATTAGTGTTAACAACAGTGGCCGCTTTTCAAAAAGAGATGGAAACACAAGACTATCAAGTGGCTGCCTCTTTAGAGATGATTCATACGTATTCATTAATTCATGATGATTTACCAGCAATGGACGATGATGATTTACGTCGTGGCAAACCAACCAATCACAAAGTGTTTGGTGAAGCGACTGCCATTTTAGCAGGGGACGGCTTATTAACAGGCGCATTTCAGTTACTTTCTTTGAGCCAATTAGGCTTAAGTGAAAAAGTTTTACTGATGCAACAACTGGCAAAGGCAGCGGGGAATCAAGGCATGGTTGCCGGCCAAATGGGTGATATTGAAGGAGAAAAGGTCAGCTTGACTTTAGAAGAGTTAGCGGCTGTTCATGAAAAGAAAACCGGAGCGCTAATTGAATTCGCCTTAATTGCTGGGGGCGTATTAGCCAATCAAACAGAAGAAGTCATTGGTTTACTGACACTGTTTGCGCATCACTATGGCTTGGCTTTTCAAATTCGTGATGACTTATTAGATGCCACAAGTACAGAAGCAGATTTAGGTAAAAAAGTAGGCCGAGATGAAGCGTTGAATAAAAGTACGTATCCAGCTCTTCTAGGGATTGCTGGCGCGAAAGATGCGCTAACACATCAATTAGCAGAAGGCAGCGCTGTTTTAGAAAAAATCAAAGCAAATGTTCCCAACTTTTCAGAAGAACATTTAGCAAACTTGTTAACTCAGTTACAATTGAGATAGAAAGAAGGCACTTATGAAAAAAGAACGCGTCGATGTCTTGGCGTTTAATCAAGGACTATTTGAAACACGAGAAAAAGCCAAACGCAGCGTGATGGCTGGTTTGGTTTACAATGATAAAAATGAACGTTTAGATAAACCAGGGGAAAAAATTTCTGTGGAGACACCCTTACATACTAAGGGCCAAGTAATGCCTTATGTTTCTCGTGGGGGCTTAAAACTAGAGAAGGCACTAAATGTTTTTGCAATCAACGTTCAAGGCAAAACAATGTTAGATATTGGTTCCTCCACAGGTGGTTTTACCGATGTTGCTTTACAAAATGGGGCTCGTTTGAGTTACGCTTTAGATGTTGGCTATAACCAACTAGCATGGAAAATTCGGCAAGATGAACGCGTGGTGGTAATGGAACGTACCAATTTTCGCTATAGTAAACCTGAAGATTTCACTGAAGGGGTGCCGGATATTGCAACGATTGATGTTTCCTTTATTTCATTACGCTTAATTTTGCCACCTCTTCATGATATTTTGAAAAAAGGCGGTAGTGTGGTGGCGTTAATTAAGCCACAATTCGAAGCTGGCAAAGAGTTTGTTGGGAAAAAAGGAATCGTGCGTGATCCAGAAACCCATCAAATGGTTGTGGAGGAAATTACACGCTTTGCCATGAATAACGGTTATGATGTGAAAAACTTAGATTTTTCACCAATCACTGGTGGCGAAGGAAACATTGAATTTTTGGCACATTTAGTTTCTGTTGAAGGGGAAGGATCCTATCAAGCGCCAGAATCCATTGAAGAAGTTGTCGCGCATGCGCATCAAAAATTAGCGGAATGATGAGAAAGGCAGCAAATTTTGTAGACTAAGCAATTAAATAAAAAGGGATCTGAGACAGTCATTAGAAGTATAGCTGTCTCAGGTCCTTTTTTTATTTTATAAATGAATTGGTGAGACATTTAATAATGATAAAAAGGAATTTAAATAAAAATAATCGTTGAAATAGACTTATTGGCTCTTGTTTTATTGTGAGAAAATAACATTTTTAAAACTAATATTTTTAAATAATAATTAAAAAAACATTATCGATATTATTTAATTTAATTTTAATTTAATGATGTGTTTTTTTAATGTTAAACTAAGGATAGTTCTGATCAGACAAACTATTTTAGTAAGACCAAGTAATTGAATAGAGAGGTAAAAAAATGAAAAAAATGAAGTTATTAATTTCTGGTTTTTTTGTAGCAATCGTTTTGGGTACTAGTGTTGATACATTTGCAGCCTCTAGGTTTCCTGGCGTATTATCGAGAGGAATTAATGGAATTAGTTATTGGCTAGGACCAACCGCAACATTTGGTAATACCGATACAGCGATTAGAAATTGGATGTATACTCCGTGGGGGAATCCTTTGTATATTTATAAACAAGGAAATAACTATGGGACATCAATTGATTTTTATTCAACAAAGTTAAATCCGGGAATAGGTGGGGTTACAGATTTTTTTGATGGCAGAGATAGGATGATTGCAACTGGGATGCGAGAAGCTCCGCGAATAAACTACTACTATGCTAAAATTAATTATAATACTATGTATTCACGGGCTTCATCGATGAAGAATGGGACTATTGCTAGACATGAAATTGGGCATGCGCTCGGGATTGCACATTCAAATGGCATTATGATACGTTCTGTAAGTACTAATACAAATCTTGCTGTTGATAAAGCGAATAATGATATCTTAGCAAGAATATATGGGTGGTGAAAAAATGAAAAAAATCCCATAGTATTTTTGTTAACGCTTTCTTTATTGGCGTGCGCTTTCTTAATGATTAATTTCGTTAAAGAGAACGAGAAGAAACAAGTTGCTGCTGAAAAAATAACAACAACTTCCACTTCATTAAAGAAAAAAGCTTTGAAAAATAGTATTGATTCTTCAGAAAGAAAATATTATTCATATCTTGATGAAATTGACCAAAGTAAAGTTATTAATCAATCCGGTGGATCGCAACGACTGTTAATGTATAATCCTGAAATCCCAAAAGATATCCAATCTTTGTCAACAAATATTGTTATTGGCAAAGTTCTTTCTTTAGATAAAGCAGACGCGCCTGCTAATGATCCTAGTAGTCCCTATAATGGAGAAATCTATCCATGGACATTTGGGAAAATCCAAGTACTAAAAAATATTCAAGGCGAATTAGCATCTACGATTGAATTTGCGCGACCAGGTGGCATTATGGAAGAAGGGCGAATGTTTTTAAATGATGCGAAAGAAAATGTTGATAAATTGAATCGTGGGCGTGCAACAAGACGAATGGCGCCAATTCAGCAAAGTCGTCAGCTTGTTGAAATACTACAGTATGAAGGAGATTTTTATTTAGAAGCTGGTGAGACCTATTTGTTTTATGTTTATTGGGATAAGGAATGGAATAAGGGGTTAATAATGGGCTATCAATACGGTTCTTTACGTTTAGAAGACGAGCAGCAACCTGCTGAAGAATTAACCCAAAGGAATCGCCGAGCGATTGGCAAAACGTGGAATGTTGTCAATGAATCAACCAAAGAAACGACTAATTTAACTACCTATTTAAAAGATGAATTAGGAATTGAACTTCCAGCAGAATAGAAGTAGAGAATAACAAAAAGTCAGCGGAGCTTCCCTTGCTTTTTGTTATTCTTTTCTTTGTTTAGTCTTTTAAAATGCATAAAAATAAGCTATGATGAGGGCAAGAGTAAACTGAAAAGGAGAGCGGCGCCATGAGAAAGCAAGATAGACACCGTTTAATTACACGTTTATTGACTGAAAAAAATATTCAAAAGCAAGAAGATTTTGTCAACTACTTACAAGAAAAGGGCGTAGCTGTAACACAAGCAACAATTTCTCGCGACATTAAAGATATGAAACTGATCAAAGTTCCTTCTGCAGAAGGGGGTTATCGATATAGCCTTCCATTAGAAACACAAGCTAATACGAGTGCTAAACTTGCAAAGCTTTTAAAAGATGCCTTTGTAGCTGCAGAACAAATGGAAAAATATGTCGTATTACGAACCATTCCTGGCAATGCGGCGGCGTGTGGTAGTTTAATCGAAAAGAATTACCAAGAGAAACTTTTTGCCGTCATCAACGATGATGATAGTGTTCTCATGATTGCACGAACTGAGGAAGCAGCAGAAAAACTTCATAAAGAGCTGTTAAGCTATCTATAAAGAATGAGGTGAACAAGATGTTACAAGAACTTTCCGTGAAAAATTTTGCGATTATCTCTTCGTTACAATTAGAGTTTCAAATGGGTATGACCGTTTTAACGGGAGAAACGGGTGCGGGGAAATCCATCATTATTGATGCAATGGGATTACTCACAGGCGGACGCGGCTCCAGTGACTATATTCGTCAAGGAGCAAATAAATGCACCTTAGAAGGACTTTTTTCAATGCCGAAAAGTCAAGAATTAAAGAAATTATTAGAAGAATTAGGTATTGAAACAGAAGAAGATTCTTTAGTGATTCAACGAGATATTTCCGCTTCTGGTAAAAATGTTTGCCGTGTCAACGGACGGATTGTCAACATTACTAATTTAAAAAGAATTGGGGAATATTTAGTAGATATTCATGGCCAAAACGAACATCAAGAATTGATGCAAAGTGAACGCCATATTGATATGTTAGATGAATTTGGTGGGAAAAAACTTTTAGCAGTCAAAGAAAAATATACACAGGCGTATCAAGAGTATCGCGCACTCGAAGCCAAAGTCAGAAAGCGACAAAAAAATGAAAAAGAATTTGCCCAAAGAATGGACATGCTTCATTTTCAAAGTGATGAAATTGCTAGTGCACAGTTAGTGGCTGGTGAAGAAGAACAATTGCTAGAAGAACGCAATAAACTGAACAATTTTCAAAAGATTGCTGATGCACTGACGATTAGTTATGCCGCGCTAAATGGTGAAGACGATAGTAGTTTGGATAAAATCGGAACAAGTATGAATGAACTCGCTTCGATTGAATCCCTTGATCCAGAATATAAATCATTGTCAGATACTGTTCAAAATGCTTACTACTTACTACAAGAAGCTAGTGGAGATCTTTCTAGGCTGATTGATGGCTTAGAACTAGACGAAGGTCGCTTGAATGAAGTAGAAAATCGTTTGGAATTAATCCGTCAAATGAAACGTAAATATGGCGATTCAATCGAAACGATTTTATCTTACTATGAAGAAATCACCAAAGAGTTAGCAGAGGCTGATTTTTTGGAAGGTGGTACAGGTGACTTAGAAGCGTTGCTTGCAGAGAAACAACAAGCCGCTCATCAACAAGCGTTAGTTTTACGAAAAGAACGAAAGCGCCTAGCCAAAGAGCTTGAACAACAAATTTTAACCGAATTAAAAGAACTATATTTGGAGCGAACTGAATTTGAAGTCCGCTTTACAGAACTTGAGCATTTACAAGAAAATGGCTTAGACGGAGTAGAATTTTATATTACTACTAACCCAGGGGAACCATTAAAACCGTTAGTTCGGGTGGCTTCTGGCGGAGAACTTTCGCGAGTGATGCTAGCTATGAAAACAATCTTTTCTCAAACGCAAGGGATCACTAGTATTGTTTTTGATGAAGTGGATACAGGAGTTAGTGGCCGAGTAGCACAGGCGATTGCCGATAAAATTTATCAAATTTCAGAAAATTCGCAGGTGTTGTGTATCACGCACTTGCCACAAGTGGCGGCCGTTGCCGATGAACATTATTTTATTGAAAAAGAAATTGTGGCGGGTCGGACAGAAACAAGCGTCCGAATTTTATCTGAAAAAGAGCGAGTAAACGAAATTGCGCGTATGCTCGCAGGAAGTGAAATTACGAAATTAACCATTGAACATGCACAAGAGCTGTTGGCGATGGCGAAAAAATAGCCGCTCTATTTGAGCAAGTAAAAAAACAGCCCCTTCTATCAATTGAAGGGGCTGTTTTTTTACTTTTAATGTGTGAAAAAGTTCTCCAGTTTAAAGACTAAGAATCGCTGTTAAAACAGTTGAACCTACAATTGCGATCAGCATTAGCCAAACCACGACTTTCGTGATTTTTGAAAAGCGACTTTGTTCTTTGTCGTTCATAAATGACACGTCCTTTTTAATTTCTGCTAATAGTGTACAACCTTTTCCTGAAAACAGCAACCTAAAGTTATAAGAGATTCTTTTTCTTTAAAATTCGAATACTAATTATGCAGATTAAGGTAGTGATGGCAAAAATAATCCAAAAGGAATATTCATGCTCTGCAAAAGGGAGTTTCACATTCATGCCGTAAATTCCTCCGATGATGGTTGGAATGGTCAGGACAATTGTTAAGGATGTTAAAATTTTCATGACATTATTTAAGTTATTTGAAACGATTGCTGAAAAAGTATTACTAATGTTATCAACTAATTTTAGTTGTATTTTAGTCGTATTCAGTCCTTGTTCTAGTTCAATCAGAATATCCCTTAAAAATGGCAAATGTTTTTCTGGATGATTAAAAATTTCAGCGCTATATAAACGTTTTAATACTTTTAAATTATCCGTTAAAGCTGCTTCGAAATAAACTAGACTTTTTTGAATGTCCATTATCTGATACAATTGACTATTTTCTGTGGCTACTTGGAGCTCTCCTTCAAGTTTGTTGGTTTGTTGGATAAGTGCTTGTAAGTTTTTATTGAAGGAAAGGGCCATCTTCCATGAAAGGGCTAAAATTAAGGCCTTCTCAATAGAAAGATATTGATGGGTGAACGCCTCTTTTTGAATTCCATGAACGATGTCGTTAGGCCCATTGCTAACAGTAATTAGTTTGTTATCGACGGTTGCGATTAAAGCAATTGGCACCGTTTCTACTTGCAGATAGCCACTAGGACTGATACTAGCTTTGGGATAACGAAATAAAAGTAACGTAGGCGTTTGTAATTTTTCGTGGCGGAAACCTTCCACTCGAGCATTTTCTTCATCATCTAAAACGCCGGTAAGATAATCTGTTGGTAAGTGGTATTGATTGACGAGACGCTCGATTTCTTCTTCTGTAGGAGATTCTACCGAAATCCAACTTAGGGCTTCATCGTCTGGTGAACAAGGTTCAAAATAGTCATTTTTCAATAATAAATAATTAATCAAAAGATTCACCCCGAATCAACATTTTTTGTTCTAAATCCATTATAATAGAAGTATGACACAATACGAGAAGAAAAGCTTATAAAAAACATTCAAAAATAAGTGGCCGCGATAGGTGAGGCCTCGTTTTGAAAATGGTTTGATAAGTAATCCGTTTTTTATATGAAAAAGCAAGCAAAAAGGGCTTTTAGCACATATATTTAAACGAAATGAAACATCTGTGTAACGTTGATGAAGTATAGTTATAGCAGGTGGAATGAAAGGATTTGTTGAGAGAATGGTGTCGTTTTCGGCAATAATGTTATTTTGGTATATTTTTCCGGTAATTGTGCTCTTTGCGTGCAATTTTCTCGTGTCCACTTTTTCCCTAACGGAACGTTGGAAAATAAAAGCACCGGATTTGGCCATTCCGTTTTTATTCATAGGGATCCATGAGTTATCCAAAGATAGTTATGATGAATCGATTATGCCGTATTTTGTGATTTCTATTTTGTTATTAGGAGTCGCTGTTGCCCTGTTTCAAGCTTATTATTATGGAGAGATTTTATATAGACGATATTTCAAGATGTTTTGGCGGTTGACGTTTTTACTAACGTTTGTGTTGTATGTGTTGCTTATCTTGCTAAATATCAGTCATTATCTACTGTAATAAAGCGTGGAGACAATAGGGGAAATACGCTGTGGGAAAATGTCCCCCACAACTCCCCACTCCGTGGGGTTTTTTTGTTATTTGTGGGGTTATTTTATAAAAAACATAGTAAAAACCTTGTTATAATAACATTATTTGTTGGGTGATGCTTGTTACATAAAACCCTGTAAATATTACAGAAATTTTAAATAACAGTTAAAAAATAGAAGTTTTTAGATTTATAGTGGTAGAAAGTGGTGGGATGTGGTAGACTTGTTCTATCAAGTGGAAAAGCGGGTGTATTGGCTATGCTTATGGGTGAATACCAACATAATATCGATGCCAAAGGCCGCCTAATCGTTCCATCAAAGTTTCGTGAGGAACTTGGTGAAAAATTTGTGGTAACGAGAGGGATGGATGGCTGTTTATTTGGTTATCCTTTAAATGAATGGTCACAACTTGAAGCAAAACTTCAAGAAATGCCCTTAGCTAAGAAAGATGCACGTACCTTTGTACGATTCTTTTATTCCGCTGCAACAGAATGTGAGATTGATAAGCAAGGTCGTATCAATATTCCAGCGAATTTACGAACACATGCCAGTTTAGAAAAAGGCTGTGTTGTTATCGGCGTCTCTAACCGAATTGAAATTTGGAGTGACGAACGTTGGCATGCATTCTCTGATGAAGCTGAAGAAAACTTTGATGAATTAGCAGAAACAATGATTGATTTTGGATTTTAGGAATGAGGCAAATGATGACTGAAGAATTTCGCCATTACACCGTTCTTTTAAAAGAAACAGTGGATGGATTACAAGTGAAGCCGGATGGCGTATACGTAGATTGCACACTCGGTGGTGCCGGACATAGTGAATACTTACTGACACAATTGAATGAGCACGGTCATTTATATGCCTTTGATCAAGACCAAAAAGCGTTGGCACATGCTAAGACTCGTTTGCAGAAATATGTAGACAAAGGTCAAGTGACCTTCATCAAATCAAATTTTAGAAATATTAAAGAAGAATTGGCAGAACACGGGGTGTTCCATGTTGATGGGATTCTATACGATTTAGGTGTTTCTTCACCACAATTAGATGAAGCAGAACGTGGTTTTAGCTATCATCAAGACGCGCCCTTAGATATGCGCATGGATCAAGACGCACCCTTGACGGCTCGCGAAGTGGTGAATACGTATAGCTATAGTGAGTTAGTAAAAATTTTCTTTCGTTATGGGGAAGAGAAATTTTCGAAACAGATTGCTCGAGAAATTGAACGTGTTCGTGAAAAGCAACCAATTGAAACAACAGGTGAACTCGTTGAGATTATTAAGACGGCGATTCCAGCTCCAGCAAGACGCAAAGGTGGACATCCTGCAAAACGAATTTTCCAAGCAATTCGCATTGCCGTTAATGATGAATTAGGGGCAGTTGAAGAGTCGCTAGAACAAGCAATTGATTTGCTAGCGAAAAATGGCAGAATCAGTGTGATTACGTTCCATTCGTTAGAAGATCGTATTGTTAAAACAATGTTTAAAGAATACAGTACGGTACAAGATTTGCCACCAGGCATTCCAGTGGTACCAGAAGAATTTCAACCAGAATTAAAAGTAATTACCAGAAAACCAATTTTACCAAGTGACAGTGAGTTATCTGAGAATAATCGTTCACGAAGTGCGAAGTTACGCATTGCCGAAAAAATAAAATCTAGATAGAGAGAGGGGTAGACAATGGCTGAATTGAAGAAAGTAAATGATTTCCATTATGAAGCACCAGAAATGGATCAGCCAACTGTGGCAACAGAGCAAGACAGAAAAATGCAAGAGGAAACACTACCTGTCCCCACTATATTACCCAAAAAGAAACTAAAAAATGTCTCTTTACTAGAAAAATTAATCGGTGTTGTATTAGTTTGTGCAACGATTGGTATTGCAATTGCGACAATTCAAGTAAGAACGACAATTGTCCAAACCATGAACGATATTACAGAAACACAAGCAGTCATTAAAGAAAAGGAAGATAACGCTTTGAAATTGGAACAAGAAAGAAGCGAACTTTCTAAATCAGATCGAATCAAAGATGTCGCTAAAAAACAAGGACTAGAAAATAACGGCGACAATGTTAGGACTGTTAAATAATGAGTAAAAGACATAAATTTAAACAATTCATGAAAAAGAAAAACTTAAATCCGATGAACAATCGTAAAAAAGTAGGCATCATTTTATTCGCTACGAGTATTGGATTGTTCTTTTTATTTGCCTTTAGAACGACATACATTGTGGCAACAGGCAAAGTAGCCGGTGTATCACTAAAGGAAAAAACAGCTTCTCTATATGAAGGAAGCCAAGTGGTAAAAGCTAAGCGAGGATCAATTTTAGATCGATATGGTAATCCAATTGCAGAAGATGCTACTTCCTATTCGTTATATGTCGTATTATCAAAAAAATATACGGGACAAAATAATGAAAAGCTATATGCGGAGAAAAAAGACTTCGATGATATTGCTGAAATTTTAGCGAAATATACCAAACTAGACAAAAAAACAGCATTGAAATACTTGAATAATGGGATCCATGAAGATGGGTCAACACAATATCAAGTGGAATTTGGTACGGGTGGTCAAAACATCACCTTGGAAACACGCCAAAAAATTGAAGCAGATTTGAAAAAGAAAAAAATTTCAGGTGTTTATTTCAATGAACATCCAGCCAGATTATATCCCAATGGTCAGTTTGCTTCTCACTTTATTGGCTATACAAAAGCAGCCAATCCAGATGATGATAAAGAAGGCTTAGTAGGCGCAATGGGACTAGAACAGACCTATAATGATATTTTAAGTGGAACCGATGGCCGTGTGTATTTTGAAAAAGATATTTATGGCAATGCCTTACCAGGAACTGTGGCGGAAGAGAAAAAAGCAGTGGATGGTCAAGATATTTACACGACGCTAGATAGTCGCTTGCAAAATACCTTAGAAGATTTAATGACGCAAGTTAATGAAAAATATGAACCAGTTTCTATGACTGCCATGTTAATGGAAGCAAAAACAGGCGAAATTGTTGCCATGTCTCAACGGCCAACATTTAATCCTGAAACGAAACAAGGGTTAGACGATAATGGCACGTGGCAGAACCTATTAGTTGAAAGTCCTTATGAACCAGGCTCAACAATCAAATTATTTACAACAGCTGCTTCTATGGAACAAGGACAGTTTAATCCTAATGAATTATTCAATCGTGTTGGTGGAATTCAGGTTGGGGATGTAACTGTGAATGACCATGACTACACTCGGTTGAACGGCAAAGAATATTTGAATTATCGTCAAGCCATTTCTTGGTCTAGTAATATTGGTATGGTAAAACTAGAACAAAAAATGGGTGATGAAAAATGGATGGAATATTTGAAAAAATTTGGTTTTGGTACGAGCACGCATTCAGGTTTAAGTGGTGAATCTGCTGGTAAATTGCCAGGAACAAACTTTGTAGATAGAGCAATGTCGGCATTTGGTCAAGCAATTACGGTTACTAATTTCCAAATGATGAAAGGTTTCTCAGCTATTGCAAATGACGGTTCAATGTTGCAACCTCATTACATCAGCAAAATTGTTGACAAAAATACAGGAAAAGAAACGATTACGGAACCACAAATCGTAGGAACCCCAATCAAAGCGCAAACAGCTCAACAGATTCGTACGTACATGATTGATACCGTTGAAGACCCAACTTATGGGATTGCGTATGATATTTATAAAGTACCAGGCTATCATGTTGCTGCCAAAACAGGAACTGCCCAGATTTCAGATGGTAAAGGGTACGTTGATGGAGCAAGTCAAGTCTTGTCTTCTGTAGTGGAAATGGTCCCAGCGGATAATCCTGAATATGTTTTGTATATTACACTTAGACAAGCAAAATCAGGTTCGCCTTCAGAAGCAATGGCGGCAATTGCAAACCCATTAATGAAATTAGCGTTAGACATTAAAGAGACAGATCCGGAAACAACGAAAGTAGCTTCTGATAAAGTCACAGTTGCTGATTATAAAAACATGACACCAGCGGAAGCGTTGGCCAATGCCAAAGTGAACGGGGTGGATCCTGTGATTATCGGTGATGGTGAAAAAATCAAGAAACAATCAACGCCGGCTGGTCAAACATTAATGCCTAATCAGAAATTGATTTTGATCACAAATGGAACGAACTATATGCCTGATTTAACCGGCTGGTCGAAGAGCGATGTTACCAAGTTTGGCGATCTATTAGGTTTGACTGTCGAGTTTAAAGGTGAAGGCTATGTGACGAAACAAAGTATCGCTGCTGAAACTGAAATTACGGAGAAAAAATTAACCGTGACTTTAGAAGGCACAGAATAATAACGTAGAATAATTAGGAGAGATAACATGGAGTGGACACAGATTTTTATTCCCATAGTGGTGAGTTTTGCCATTACAGTGAGCGTAATGCCACTATTCATTGGCTATTTTCAAATGAAAAAACAAGGGCAGGTTACTCGTGAAGATGGCCCGACTTGGCATAGCGTGAAAACAGGTACCCCTACAATGGGGGGAGTCGTTTTCCTTGTAGCCAGCTTGATTACTTCATTAGCAATGGGGTTGTTTTTCCACCAATTTACGCCGTCTCTACTAATTATTCTATTTATTTTAGTATTATACGGTTTGCTAGGTTATTTAGATGATTTCATTAAAGTCTTTAAAAAACGGAACATGGGCTTGAATTCTCGTCAAAAATTAATTGGTCAAATTTTTGGTGGGTTGGTTTTCTACTTTGTTTATCGAAGTGAAGGCTTTTCAGACACCTTAGATTTGTTTGGAGTAGCAGAAGTTCCGTTAGGTATTTTTTATGGCGTGTTTATTATTTTTTGGTTAGTCGGTTTTTCTAATGCCGTGAATTTGACAGATGGGATTGATGGCTTAGTTGCTGGTTTAGGAACAATTTCATTTGGTACTTATGCAATTATTGCCTGGAAACAACAACAATTTGATGTTGTGATTATCTGCCTAAGTGTGATTGGTGGGCTGATTGGCTTTTTCCCTTATAATAGAAAACCAGCAAAAATCTTCATGGGTGATGTTGGTTCATTAGCATTAGGTGGATTGTTAGCAGCAATTTCAATTATTTTGCATCAAGAATGGACGCTACTTTTAATTGGACTTGTCTACGTTTGTGAAACAGCAAGTGTTATTTTACAAGTTGCTTCATTTAAATTATTTGGTCGACGGATTTTTAAAATGTCACCAATTCATCACCATTTTGAAATGTGTGGTTGGTCTGAATGGAAAATTGATTTTGTCTTTTGGTCTGTCGGTTTAATCTGTTCAGGAATCACATTATGGATTCTTTTCTAATCTATCAAAGGGGAAATTGACAATGAAAAAAATAACAACCTATCAAAACAAAAAAGTGTTGGTTTTAGGACTAGCTAAAAGTGGTGTCAGCGCAGCGAAACTCTTACATGAGTTAGGTGCGCTCGTTACCGTTAATGACGCAAAACAATTTGATCAAAACCCTGACGCCCAAGATTTATTAACCTTGGGTATTCGTGTTGTTACAGGGGGGCATCCAATTGAATTGTTGGATGAAGAATTTGAACTAATTGTTAAAAATCCTGGCATTCCTTATACAAACCCACTTGTGGCAGAAGCACTAACTCGGAAAATTCCTATCATAACTGAGGTGGAATTAGCAGGTCAAATTGCCGAATGTCCAATTGTCGGCATTACGGGCACCAATGGCAAAACAACCACGACCACGATGATTGGTTTACTGCTAAACGCTGACAGAACGGCTGGTGAGGCACGTTTGGCGGGAAATATTGGTTTTCCAGCGAGTACGGTGGCTCAAGAAGCAACAGCCAAGGATGATCTTGTGATGGAACTTTCTAGTTTTCAGTTAATGGGAATTGAGACGTTTCACCCACAAATTGCAGTAATTACAAATATTTTTGAGGCACACTTGGATTATCATGGTTCGCGGAAAGAATATGTTGCTGCAAAATGGGCCATTCAAAAAAACATGACCGCAGATGACACCTTGATTTTAAATTGGAATCAAGTAGAGCTTCAAACGTTAGCTAAAACCACAGCTGCCAACGTATTGCCTTTTTCAACGAAAGAAGCAGTAGAAGGGGCTTATCTTTTAGATGGGAAATTATATTTCAATGAAGAATATATTATGCCCGCCGATGAGCTAGGGATTCCTGGCAGTCACAATATTGAAAATGCACTCGCAGCGATTTGTGTAGCTAAATTAAAAAATGTATCGAATGCTCAGATTAGACAAACTTTGACAAACTTTTCAGGCGTTCCCCATCGAACGCAATTTGTTGGCGAAGTTCAGCAAAGACGTTTTTATAACGATTCAAAAGCAACCAATATTTTAGCTACAGAGATGGCGTTAAGTGGGTTTGACAACCAAAAGCTACTTTTACTTGCAGGTGGCTTGGATCGCGGTAACTCATTTGATGAATTGGTTCCTGCTCTGCTGGGACTCAAAGCAATTGTTTTATTTGGAGAAACCAAAGAAAAATTGGCGGAAGCTGCTAAAAAAGCGAACATTGAAACAATTTTATTTGCTGAAAATGTTCAAACGGCGGTTACCATTGCCTTTGATTATTCGGAAAAAGATGATACTATTTTACTATCACCTGCTTGCGCAAGTTGGGATCAATACCCGAATTTCGAAGTACGCGGGGAAGCCTTTATGCAAGCTGTTCAACAATTAAAAGAAAGTGAAATGTGAGAAAATGAAGATACTAGTAACTGGTGGTGGCACAGGTGGGCATATCTATCCTGCGTTATCCTTCGTCGAACACGTCAAAAAAGAAGCACCTGCAACAGAATTCTTGTATGTGGGAACAGAAAATGGTCTAGAAAGTCAAATTGTGCCAAAGGCGAAAATTCCATTTAAAACGATTAAAATTCAAGGATTCAGGCGTTCGCTAAGTCCTCAAAATTTTAAAACAATGTATTTATTTTTAACAAGCATTAATAAAGCAAAAAAAATTATTCGTGAATTTCAACCAGATGTGGTCATTGGTACAGGCGGTTATGTTTCTGGTGCAGTGGTTTATGCGGCCCACCAATTAAAAATACCGACAATTATTCATGAACAAAATAGTATCCCTGGAATGACAAATAAATTTTTAAGTCGTTATGTAGATAAAATTGCGATTTGTTTTCCGGATGTCGCTAGTTTTTTCCCGAAAGAAAAAACAATTTTGACAGGGAACCCGCGGGGACAAGAAGTCGTAACGGTGGAAAAGTCAGCTATTTTATCAGAGTTTGGCTTAGATCCAGCAAAGAAAACGGTGGTTTTATTTGGCGGAAGTCGTGGCGCCTTGAAAATCAATCAAGCGTTTGAACAGGCCTTTCCTTTGTTTGAAGAGAGAGAGTATCAAGTTTTATACGCTTCAGGAGAAAGATATTATCAGGAACTTCAAGAAAGTCTAAAGCTTTCTGAAAAGAAATTGACAAACATAAGTGTGCAACCGTATATTGATAAAATGGTTGAAGTGATGGCTAATACCGATTTAATGGTGGGACGTGCAGGAGCAACCTCAATTGCGGAGTTCACCGCATTAGGATTACCAGCAATTTTAATTCCGAGTCCTTACGTCACGAATGATCATCAAACGAAAAACGCGCAAAGCTTAGTAAAAGTTGGTGCTGTTGAAATGATTCCAGATGCAGAATTGACCGGCGCTCGTTTAGTTGCGGCAATTGATGATATTTTATTAAACAATGAAAAAAGACAACAGATGGCAACGGCGTCCAAAGGGGAAGGCATCCCAGATGCAAGTGATCGTTTGTATCAAGTTGTGAAAACGTTAGTCTGAGATAGGAGGTGTGGAAGATTAGTAACGAGAACGATATATTCAAAAAAAGAAAACCATTACCTCCAAAAAAATCGGAAGAGTCTCAACCTGAACTGACACCTTGGCAAAAACAAAACCAAGAATATTTGAAGAAGCAAGCGGAAGAAGCTGCTTCAAAAGGTGAAAACGAACAAGCAGAAGTCACCATCACTTTACAAGAACAAAGTCAAGAAGAGCCTCAACAACATCTTCCACAAGAAACAGTGGAAGAAGAGGAGCATTTTGCAGATCGTTTACCGAACGTTAAGAAAACACGGAACAAGCGCTTATATAGGCGTTTAGCCTTTATTTTAACTTGTTTAGGGACAGCCATTTTAGTGGCATTGTATTTTGTTTCGCCTCTTAGTCGATTGAGTGAAGTAACAGTTTCAGGTAACAAAAGTGTGGAGAGCCAAGCGATTATTCAGCAGTCAAAACTTGAAACGGGCAGTGGCTTATGGGAGCAGTATTCAAATAGAAATTATTTTTCTGCAAATATTCAGAAAAAGTTTCCAATTATAAAAAAGGCGAACATTAAGTTAAATGGTATTAATTCATTTAAAATTGATATTCAAGAGTATCAAATTGTCGCTCTTGCTGCGACTAAAGGCGGCTATCATCCGATTTTAGAGAATGGTAAAACTTTGGCGGAAACCACCAAAGCTGCTGAAAGTGGCAAACCAATTTTTGAGAATTTCAAAGAGGATAAATTAATCCCTGAATTAATGGCCTCTTACAACAAATTACCTCAAGAAATTAAACAAGGAATTTCAGAAATTAAATATGCACCATCAAAAACCAATAAAGACTTGATTAATGTCTATATGAATGATGGAAATCGAGTGATTGTTAATATTTCTGATTTAAGTGAAAAAATGGCTTATTATTCACAAGTAGCCGAGCAAATGGACAAACCTGGAATCGTTGATATGGAAGTCGGCATTTTTTCTTATCCGTATGAAAAAGAAAGTGAAGAAACGGGCAGTGAAGTTTCCGAAGATTCAGCGGTTGAAAATCAAGAAGTTGTGGACCCAAATGCAGGCGCAGCAACGGATGAAGCGAATAATGGTACGCCGACAAATGGAGAAAATCAAGAAGTGCAACAAGCAGAATAAGTTTTTTACAAAAATGTTTCAAAAATTAACGAACAAATTCGTATAATCTGCTTTCTAAAACCCCCATTTTTATGGTAAAATTGGAAGAAGTGAATAATACTAAAAAAGAGATAGTTAAACGGACGCCTTTGTCCGCTTAGATATTGGAATTAATAGGAGGAGGAATTCCGTTCATGGCAAAAACAGGAATGTATGTAGGCCTCGATATTGGTACAACTTCTGTCAAAGTAGTTGTCGCTGAATATATTGAAGGTCAAATGAACATCATCGGCGTTGGAAATGCAAAATCAGACGGTTTGAATCGAGGGATTGTCGTCGATATTGATCAAACAGTTCAAGCAATCCAACGGGCCGTTCGACAAGCCGAAGAAAAAGCCGGCATTCAAATTAAAAGCGTAAATGTTGGATTACCAGCGAATTTATTAGAAGTAGAAAGCTGTCAAGGAATGATAGCTGTTAGCAGTGAATCAAAAGAAATTACAGATGAGGATGTGCGCAACGTCGCATCTGCAGCTTTGGTTCGTTCAACTCCTCCTGAACGTCAAATTGTTGCAATCTTACCGCAAGACTTTACCGTCGACGGCTTTGAAGGCATCAAAGACCCACGTGGAATGCTTGGCGTTCGCATGGAGATGTTTGGCGTTGTCTATACTGGACCAAAAACAATCATCCATAACATCCGTAAATGTGTTGAAAAAGCTGGCTTAGGAATTAACGAATTAGTGATTACACCGCTTGCTTTAACAGAAACAATTTTAACAGATGGCGAAAAAGACTTTGGAACAATTGTCATTGATATGGGTGGCGGTCAAACAACGACATCTGTTATCCACGACAAACAATTGAAATTTACTCATGTTAACCAAGAAGGCGGCGAGTTCATCACGAAAGATATCTCAATCGTATTGAATACTTCTTTTAACAACGCCGAAGCCTTAAAAATTAATTATGGGGATGCTTATCCAGAAAGAACTTCAGCAAACGAAGAGTTTCCTGTTGATGTTATCGGTAAGTCAGAGCCTGTAAGAGTGGACGAACGTTACCTTTCAGAAATTATTGAAGCGCGTGTGGAACAAATTTTGAGAAAATCAAAAGAAGTTCTGGATGAAATTGATGCGTTTGAATTACCTGGAGGCGTTGTGTTAACTGGTGGCGCCGCTAGTATGCCAGGTATTGTCGATTTGGCGCAAGAGATTTTTGAAGCCAACGTAAAACTATACGTACCAAATCACATGGGCTTACGTAACCCAGTCTTTGCTAATGTCATTAGCATTGTGGAATATTCAGCGCAACTAAACGATATTTATCACATTGCCAAATATGCAATCCCTGGTGAAAAATCGAAACCAGCACAATCAGTCGCTGTCCAACAAGAAGTTCGCTATGACACATATGCTGAACAGCCTCAAGAAGAATACGAAGAATTCAACGAACGTGAGTCTGGTGAAAAAGTGACAGGCAAAATCAAAGACTTCTTCTCGAACATTTTCGACTAATCACACAAACAGGAGGATACGATATCATGGAATTTTCATTAGACAATAACATTAACAACGGTGCAGTCATTAAAGTTATCGGTGTAGGTGGCGGCGGCGGAAACGCTGTAAACCGTATGATCGAAGAAAACGTTAAAGGCGTGGAATTTATCACAGCCAATACAGACGTTCAAGCATTAAAACATTCAAAAGCAGAAACAGTGATTCAATTAGGCCCTAAATACACTCGTGGTTTAGGTGCTGGTTCACAACCTGAAGTTGGCCAAAAAGCTGCAGAAGAAAGTGAACAAGTGATTTCAGAATCATTACAAGGCGCGGATATGATTTTCATTACTGCTGGTATGGGTGGCGGAACTGGTACAGGTGCTGCCCCAGTAGTTGCAAAAATCGCTAAAGAATTAGGCGCTTTAACAGTTGGTGTAGTAACTCGTCCATTTAGTTTTGAAGGTCCAAAACGTGGTCGTTTTGCCGCTGAAGGAATTGCCTTATTAAAAGAAAACGTTGATACACTACTAATTATCTCAAACAACCGCTTATTAGAAGTCGTTGACAAGAAAACGCCAATGCTTGAAGCATTTAGAGAAGCTGATAATGTATTGCGTCAAGGTGTTCAAGGGATTTCAGATTTAATCACTGCGCCAGGTTACGTAAACTTGGACTTTGCTGACGTGAAAACAGTGATGGAAAACCAAGGAACAGCTTTAATGGGAATTGGTGTAGCGAGCGGCGAAGAACGCGTAATTGAAGCAACGAAAAAAGCTATTTCTTCACCATTGTTAGAAACATCAATCGATGGTGCGGAACAAGTCTTATTAAACATTACTGGTGGCTTAGATATGACCTTGTTTGAAGCGCAAGATGCTTCAGATATCGTTACAAATGCTGCTTCAGGTGATGTGAACATCATCCTAGGTACATCAATCAACGAAGATTTAGGCGACGAAATTCGTGTAACAGTAATCGCTACAGGTATTGATGAATCAAAAAAGGATAGAAAACCGCACCGTCAAACAAGACAAGCGGTTCAACCAATGCAACAAACAACTCAATCTGTGGAAATGGATCAACCAAAATCACAAGAAGAAGCAAGTGCTTTTGGCGATTGGGATATTCGCAGAGAACAAAATACACGTCCAAAAGTTGATGAATCTTCATTAGAACAAGTAGACAAAAAAGAATTTGACACATTCCACCGTGAAGAACCAAATCACAATGATGACGAATTAAGTACGCCACCATTTTTCCGCAGAAAACGATAAGGAGCATCGATTAGAAATGATAGCTGAAAACTTAACAAATATTAATAATCAACTTCAGCTAGCATGCAAAAGCTCACAGCGCTCTGTTGCTGATGTGACAATGATTGGCGTCACTAAATCAGTAGGAATTGAGGAAGCAGCAGAGCTTGTTCAGCTTGGTGTCCAGAATTTAGCTGAAAACCGAGTAGATAAGTTACTAGAAAAGAAAGCTGGATTGGAAAAATTTAATGATATTCAGTGGCATTTAATTGGTAATTTACAACGTAGGAAGGTAAAATTAATTATTAATGAGATAGATTATTTTCATGCATTAGATAGTCTGAGTCTAGCCAAAGAAATTCAAAAAAGAGCAACGAAAGTTATTCGTTGTTTTGTTGAAGTGAATATAACTGGGGAAGAAAGCAAGCACGGCTTTCGTAAAGAAGACGTCTTACCTTTCATTCAAGAACTTGCTGATTTGGACAAAATTCAAATCGTCGGTCTAATGACTATGGCACCTTTTGGGGCAAGTGAAGAAGTATTACATGCAACATTTAGAGAATTAAAAGAGCTGCAAATGACCGTAAATGAGAAACATTTATCTTTTGCTCCTTGTACAGAACTTAGCATGGGAATGAGTAACGATTTCCCAATCGCAGTTGAAGAAGGTGCAACTTTTATACGAATCGGAACAGCGTTATTCAGAGATGCGTAAAGGAGAGGAATTTATGTCAATTTTTAACAGGGATGCGTTATCGAGCTTTTTTGGCTTATCTGGCGAAGAAGATGATTATTATGATAACTACGAAGAATATGAAGAGCGCAAAGCAGTTAATGAACCACCGCGTCGTGCAGCTCGGCCTAAACCACAACGCCCTGTTCAACAACAGGAAAGTTACAGTCAGCCAGCTTATACACAACAAAGTGAGCCTGTAGTTGAAAAACCTTCTGCACGCTATCGTTCTGCTGAAGCGCATCAAGAAAGAGACACACAACAAGCTGCTTACACAGAGAATAAAGTGGTTTCTATGCGTAGTTCTAATCAATCAGCGACTACGAATACAAGACGAGCACAAGAAAGCACCGCCAATGCAAAAACACATAAAATTACTATTATTGAACCACGTGTGTATTCAGAAGCAATGAGCATTGCGAAACATTTATTTGCTGAAGAAGCTGTGCTAGTTAATTTTACATTAGTAGAAGAAGACCAAGCACGACGCATCGTTGATTTCTTAACTGGTACTGTGTATGCTTTAGACGGAGATATTCAGCGCGTTGGCAATGAAATCTTCTTATGCACACCAGCGAATATGGAAATTGATAGTGCGACAGCACAATCTTTAGCCAACAAACAATTCTTTGATTTCTAAGCCTTAGGGAGGTGTTATTATCGCAACACTGATTACTCTATTATACAAAGGCGTTCAAATCTATTCAGGATTACTAGTGATTTACGCGCTACTTTCATGGTTTCCAGGAGCATATGATTCTGCTTTCGGGCGTTTGCTCTCTAGAATTTGTGAACCATACTTAAGTTTGTTTGACCGTTTGAATTTAAGGATTGGAATGGTTGGATTTAACGTAATGGTAGGGATTATTGTCCTTAACCTAGCAGCGGGTGGCTTAGCAGTCATTTTACGAGCTATTGTTTATTAATAACTTTTAGAAAGGATGATTTATCTATGAACGCAAATGTGTATCAACATTTCCGCAAAGATGAACATCCTTTTATTGACACTGTCGGGGATTGGCTAGAGCAAGTGGAGATGCAATACGCGCCTTATTTGACAGACTTTCTTGATCCTAGACAGGCGTATATTTTGGAAACGTTGATTCGACAAAACAGTGATTTATCGTTTACTTTTTATGGTAGTTATGAGCAAGCAGAACGAAAACGCTGCTTGATTTATCCAGCGTATTACATGCCAGAAGAGACAGATTTTGGTGTTGTATTATTTGAAATTATTTATCCATCTAAATTTGCGACATTATCTCATGGGAAAATTTTAGGCACCTTGATGAATGTTGGGGTTCGTAGGGAAGCCTTTGGAGATATTATTTCCGATGGTGATAAGTGGCAGGTTTTTATAGCACAAGAAGTAGCTGGCTTCGTTGTTAACCAAGTCGACAAAATTGGTAAAATTACTGTTCGCTTAGAAGAGCGGGATTATACACAAATTTTGATACCGAAGGATGGTTGGCAAGAAGAGCGAACGACTATGAGCTCTTTGCGGCTGGATAGTGTGATTTCCGCCGTATTTAATATTTCAAGGCAGCGATCAAAACAATTGATCGAATCTGGTAAAGTAAAAGTCAATTGGACAGAAACGACACGACCAGATTTTGCTTTAGACTTATTAGATATTGTTTCGATACGAGGATTTGGGCGCCTTCAGATTCAAGAATTAGAAGGAAAAACAAAGAAAGAAAAATTTCGTGTCCTCTTAGGGGTATTGAGAAAATAATCTCGAACTTTTGTTTAAGAAAACCATTTTGGCTGTTCATTCAGACGAAGTTGTGTATAATAAAAAAAGTAAGATATTTGCTATTTCAGGATTAGTATGAGAATGTGTTCATAAGGGGTTTTACAAAAATAATCCAAAGAGGTGAAGGAATATGGCATTAACTCCATTAGATATTCAAAACAAAGACTTCTCAACAAAAATGAGAGGCTATAACCAAGACGATGTAGATGACTTTTTAGATCAAGTCACACGTGATTATGAAGATGCATTACAAAAAAATCGTGAACTTGAGAAATCATTAAAACACGCAGAAGAAAAATTACAATACTTCAATGAATTAAAAGATGCATTGAACCAATCAATTATTGTTGCACAAGATACCGCTGATAAAGTGAAATCAAGTGCCAATAAAGAATCAGAAATGATTATCACTTCGGCAGATAACCAAGCCAAAGAAACCTTGGTAGAAGCTGAACGTAAATCAAATGCAATGATTGCAGATGCTGAAGCGAAATCAACACAAATCTTAGCAGAAGCAATTGAACGTGCCCGTCAATTAGCTGGGGAAACAGAAGACTTGAAGAAGAAAACACGTGTCTTCCATCAACGCTTAAGCTTAATGCTTGAAACTCAATTAGAGCAAGTGAAGAGTGAAGAGTGGGAAGAGATTTTAAAGCCTTTTTCTAGTTATGTCGGAGACAAACATACAGCAGTTAAGGAAATTCTTGATGAACAAGACCTTGACAACGAAAATGAAACTGTTGTAAACTCTGAAGAGAACACAGATGCTGTAGTAGAAAAAAAGCCTGTAATTGAAGTCACTGAAGAAACAATTGAAGAAGAATCAAAATAGATAGAACAGAACGTTTAATGTTTATTCTTAGCAGCGAGTCAATGATAGTGAAAGTTTGACAGACACTGGCATTAAACAGATCCTCTATCCTAGATGCAGTTCTGAACACTTGAGTAGGAACTGCCGGATAATTACCGTTATCAATTTCAGAGAAAGTAGGGGCAACTCTACTTTGAATTTGGGTGGTAACACGAGTACTTCGTCCCTTGGGATGGAGTACTCTTTTTTTATCTACTTTTATCAGCTATCGTTCATCTTTAGTATGAACTAACACAATTAAATCGATAAAATGAAAGCGAGGCAAATGCATATGAAAATGAAAGAAACATTGCAATTAGGAAAAACAGCTTTTCCAATGCGTGGGAACTTGCCAAACCGTGAAGCAGAATGGCAAAAAGACTGGGAAGAAAAAGGCTTATATGAACAACGTCAAAAATTAAACGAAGGAAAACCAACCTTTGTTTTACATGATGGCCCTCCGTATGCAAACGGAAATATTCATTTAGGACATTCTTTGAATAAAATCAGTAAAGATATTATTATTCGTTCAAAATCAATGTCTGGTTTCCGTTCTCCTTATGTGCCTGGTTGGGATACTCATGGTTTACCAATTGAGCAAGTGTTAACCAATAAAGGGGTTAAACGTAAAGAAATGACTGTCGCTGAGTATCGCGAAAAATGTAAAGAGTATGCCTTATCACAAGTCGACAAACAACGTAACGATTTTAAACGTTTAGGTGTGTCAGGCGATTGGGAACATCCATATATTACGTTAGATCCAGAGTATGAAGCAGCAGAAATTCGTGTTTTTGGTAAGATGGCAGAAAAAGGCTATATTTATAAAGGCTTAAAACCAATTTATTGGTCTCCTTCAAGTGAATCTTCTTTAGCAGAAGCAGAAATTGAATACAAAGATGTAAAATCACCTTCTATTTACGTAGCTTTTAATGTGGCCGATGGTAAAGGTCTTTTAGATAACGAGACAGCCTTCGTCATCTGGACGACAACCCCTTGGACATTACCAGCCAACTTAGGTATTTCAGTTAATCCTGATTTTACGTATGTTGAAGTGAAGGCAGACGGTCGTAAATTTGTAATTGCTAAAGATTTATTAGCAACAGTTAAAGAAGCGGTTGGTTGGGAAGAAGTAGAAGTCTTGCGAGAATTTTCTGGTGAAAAATTAGATCGTATGACAGCTCAACATCCATTCTATGATCGAACATCACTTGTTATGCTAGGCGACCACGTGACGCTAGATGCTGGGACTGGCTTAGTTCATACCGCACCAGGGCATGGTGAAGATGACTATATCGTTAGCCGTAAATATGATTTACCTGTTATTTCTCCTGTTGACAGCCGTGGGGTCTTTACAGATGAAGCACCTGGTTTTGAAGGAATTTTCTATGACAAAGCGAATCCAATGATTACTGAGTTATTAGAAGAAAAAGGCGCGTTATTAAAATTAGATTTCTTTACGCATAGTTATCCACATGACTGGCGTACCAAAAAACCAGTTATCTATCGTGCAACGCCACAATGGTTTGCTTCAATCTCTAAATTCCGTCAAGATATTTTAGATGAAGTTGAGAAAGTTGACTGGCTAATTCCTTGGGGAAAAACACGTTTATATAATATGATTCGTGACCGTGGTGATTGGGTAATCTCTCGCCAAAGAGCGTGGGGTGTACCATTACCGATCTTCTATGCTGAAAACGGGGAAGCCATCATTACGCCAGAAACAATTGAACATGTAGCGAATTTATTTGCAGAACATGGATCAAATATCTGGTTTATGCGTGAAGCAAAAGAGTTACTACCAGCCGGCTTTACACATCCAGGTTCACCAAATGGCGAGTTTACCAAAGAAACAGATATCATGGACGTTTGGTTTGACTCAGGTTCTTCACATGAAGGAGTTTTACGAGAAAGAGAAGAGTTAACTTTCCCAGCAGATATGTATTTAGAAGGTTCTGACCAATATCGTGGTTGGTTTAACTCAAGTATTACAACAAGTGTTGCTATCAATGGGGTAGCGCCTTATAAATCAATCATTTCTCAAGGGATGGTTCTCGATGGCGAAGGCCGTAAGATGAGTAAATCGTTAGGCAATACTATCTTACCTGAAAAAGTTATCAATCAAATGGGGGCAGATATCTTACGCTTGTGGGTAAGTAGTGTTGACGCGGAAGCCGATGTGCGTGTCTCAATGGATATCTTAAACCAAGTATCTGAAGTGTACCGGAAAATCCGTAATACTATGCGTTTCTTGTTAGCGAATACGAGTGATTTTAATCCAGCTGAGCATACTGTAGCTTATGCTGATTTACGTTCTGTAGATAAATACATGACGGTTCGTTTAAATCAAGTCATTCAAGAAATCCGTGAAAATGGTTATGAAAAATATAATTTCATGCATATTTATCGGACAGTTATGAACTTCTTAACTGTAGATTTATCTTCTTTCTATTTAGACTTTGCGAAAGATGTCGTTTATATTGAAGCTGAAAACGATTATCAACGTCGTTGTATGCAGACTGTTTTCTATCAAACATTGGTTTCATTAACAAAACTATTGACACCAATTATTCCACATACAGCGGAAGAAATTTGGAGTTTCTTACAAGAAGAAGAAGAGTATGTGCAATTAGCTGAATTCCCAGGTTACGAAACGTTTACTAATGAAGAAGAATTGATGGATACATGGGCAGCCTTTATGGATTTCCGTGACAATGTCTTAAAAGCGTTGGAAGAAGCTCGTCATTCTAAATTAATCGGTAAATCGTTAGAAGCCAAAGTGACCGTTTATCCAAATGAACAAATTCGTCAATTAATGACAGCTGTTGATGCAGATATTGCTCAATTACTAATTGTTTCCGACTTTGAAGTATCAAAAGAAGTAGCACCTAGTGAAGCTGTTCAATTTGAAGACATGGCTATTTTAGTTGAAAAAGCAGAAGGCGAAACGTGTGACCGTTGTCGTTCCGTTCGTCAAGATGTCGGCTCAGATGAAAAATTACCAACACTTTGTGGCCGTTGTGCACACATTGTTGAAGAAAATTATCCAGAAGCGGTTGCTGAAGGATTCGAATAAACAAGAAAAAAGATCCGCTAGTCGTTAACTAGCGGATCTTTTTTGGCTTATTTATTGATCAAGTTGACCGCGGTCACGGTACCAGTTATCTGGTTGCCATTCCCAAGTAAAGCCATCTTTTTCTAATAAGTCGAAGGCAGCTTGCGGGCCCATTGTGCCAGCGGCATAATTAGGGAAAGAAACGTCTGTTTTATCCCAAGCATGTCGAATAATGTCAACAATGCGCCAAGATTGGGCAACTTCGTCCCAATGAGAGAAGTTTGTACTATCGCCATTTAGGCAGTCTAATAGAAGTTTTTCATATGCTTCTGGACTATTTTCAGTCATTTCAGCACTTTGACGGAAATCAAGTTTCACTGGAGTTGTATTAAACCCTTGACCGATTTCTTTTCCATTTAAGGTTAATGAAAATCCTTCAGTTGGTTGGATATAGATAGTTAAAACATTCGGTGGTAAATCGGTTTTATCGCATTCTTCACACGTATCATCTTTGAAGACATTAATAGGTACTTGTTTAAAGACGATGTTAATGCGTGTGCCTTTTTCAGTTAATCGTTTACCTGTGCGAACATAGAAAGGGACGCCAGACCAACGGAAATTATCAATTAAAAATTTACCAGCAACAAAAGTTTCAGTGGATGAAGTTTCTGCCACATTCGGTTCATCACGATAGGCTGCAAATGTTTGATCAGCTAGCTGACCTTCGCCGTATTGTCCACGCACGAAATTTTGAAGGGCTTCTTCTTCAGAATAAAGGCGGATGGCACGTAAAGCTTTTACTTTTTCAGTCCGAATTTCTTTTTCAGAAAAGGCAACAGGAGGCTCCATAGAAAGCAATGCAACGACTTGTAAAATATGATTTTGAACCATATCTTTTAGTGCGCCACTGTGGTCATAATAGCCGCCACGATCCTCGACACCTAAGCTTTCAGCGAAGGTGATTTGGACATTATCAATGTAACGATTGTTCCATTGTGATTCAAAAATATTATTGGCAAAACGAATGGCTGAAATATTTTGGATCATTTCTTTGCCTAAGTAATGGTCAATTCGGAAAATATCTTGTTCAGGAAATGCAGCACGAATTTCTTCATTTAATTCGTAGGCAGATTCATAATCAGAACCAAATGGCTTTTCGATAATTAGACGATCAAAGCCTTCTTCCGAAATAATATGTTGTGATTTCAAGTGATTAACAATGGTTCCAAAGAATTGAGGGGCCATAGCTAAATAGTAAACATGATTGCCTTCTAAGTGGTATTGTTCATTTAGGCGATCAGATAATTCTTTTAAGGTATTATAATGTTCCGTATCATTCACATTATGTGATTGGTAATAGAAATGACTAGAAAATTCAGTTGCCTCTTCGGCCGTGGGATTTAAGTCTTGAATGGTTTCACGAACGATTTCACGATAGTATTCGTCTGTCCATTCCCGACGTGCGGTACCAATCACCGCAAAACGCTCAGCTAATAATCCTTTTTTATATAAGCGGAACAGGGAAGGATACAATTTGCGTTTGGCAAGATCACCTGTCCCCCCGAAAATAGTAAATAATGCTACTTTTTCATTCATTAGTTTTCCTCACTTTCTCTAATCAACGGCTCAACAAAAATTGTGTTTGCTGCTTTAAAGCTGACGGATAGCTCTTTGTTTTCATTATAAATGGTGATCGGTCCTTCATATGCAGCAATTTCTTTAATCGTATATTCTTCTTGAATATTTAAATCAATGGAAACTAAATAATCCAGTAATTCTTTTTCGTCTAAGACACGTGCAATCCGAATTTTTGTGCCAACAGGGTAGTCTGTTAACGTTTGGCGTTTCTCCTCATGAATGGGTTGATTATCTTCGGGAATAACACCACCGTGTGGACAAAATTCTGGATGATTTAAATAATCCGCTAAACGGTTCACAAGCGTCTGTGAAGTAACATGTTCTAAAACTTCTGCCTCTTCGTGCACATCATTCCAAGTGTAATTTAAGTGCTCTACTAAAAAGACTTCCCAGATTCGGTGTTTGCGAATTAACGTACTCGCTTTTTTTAAGCCTTTTTCAGTTAATTGTACCCCTTGATAAGGAGAATGCTCAACCAAATCTTCTTTTACTAACTTTGAAATCATCTCACTAACCGAAGCTGCCGAAACATCGAGTCCAGAAACAATTTGTTTATTATTCACTTTAACTTCGTCGCCACCTAATTCAAAAATTAATTTTAAATAGTCTTCGCGATTTGGTGTCATAGGGGCTCATCCTTTCAAAAAAACATCATCCTAAGTTTATCAGAAAAAGGCGCATTTGACTATTTAATAATATTCAAGTTGTAAGAAAACTTTCTGAATGCTTTTGCAAGGGATGTAAAAAAAATAAATCACCCACCGCACATACTTCATTTTATGTGTCGTGGGTGATTTATTAATTGTAAATAGCCCGTTCTAGTGTGTAGGTTTCGTCGTCGGCTTCATCGTAAAGCGTCGCAGGGACACCATTTTCACATTGAATGATTAAATGGTAACCTAACTTGTCTAAGATAACTAAGCGTTTAGGGGTTAATTCAACAAGCAAGGCATGCGTTTGTTTGCCATCAATGAAAACATTGAAAGATGAGGTGATTTCTAAGGTGTGTTGCGTGGCTTTCTTCACGTCCACAAACCACCAATGCCCAGTATAGTTGTGTTGAAGCTCCTGTGGGGAAGGGAGCTGTTTATTTTTTTTCCAGAGGATAGAGCCTGCTAATCCAGTAAGTAAAGATGCACCAACCAAGAAAGTCCAATGTTTTTTCAAAGAAATTCCTCCTAACCTTCATTTTCATTTATTCGTCTTCGTTACCTTTATTATATAGAACTTGTCTAAAATATTCGACTAAATCGCTGAGAATTGACAAATATTTAATGATTGACACAAGATAGTAAAATTGTTGGTTTTGGTCTATACTTTTCCTTGTTTTTTTATGGTATAGTGTGTAAGAAAGGAAGTCTGTGTATGAAGTACCCGAATGTCCAACTTGCTTATTTTATCGAACGACCCAATCGGTTTATTGCACACTGTCGTTTAATGGAAACGAATGAAGAAGTAATCACACATGTCAAAAATACTGGCAGAGGGAAAGAAGTTTTTTTACCAGGTGCTGTTGTGGCGCTTAGTTATCAACCATCGCCTAAAAGAAAAACAGATTACGATTTGATTGCAGTAAAAAAAGGTTCTTTTTGGATTAATATTGATAGCCAAGTACCGAATACATTAGTCAATGAAGCGTTAAAAAATGGTCAAATTGTGCTTCCTAGTTTAGTTGGTACGATCCAAACTGTTAAACGTGAGCAACGATTTGCACATTCAAAATTTGATTTTCTAGTGGAAACGGATGCAGACGAACAAGCTTTTGTCGAAGTGAAAGGCATGACTTTAGAAAATAAAGGCATCGGTGCTTTTCCTGACGCGCCAACACTTCGTGGCTTGAAGCATGTCACTGAACTAATGGCTGCAACTAAAGCGGGTTACCGCTGTTACGTTTTGTTTGTGGTCCAATTTGAAGAAATTAAGCAAGCAACGATTCACCAAGAGATGCAACCTGCCTTTGCTGAAAATCTGGGTGCTGCAATTGATCAAGGTGTGCAAGTCCTTGCTTACAATTGCCACGTAACACCAGCAACGATTGAACTTAAGTCACAGGTAACCTTTGATTTATTACAGGCATTTGATGATCCTAATAAATAACTTGAAGAACTCCTAGCGCTTTAAGGCAGGGTAATTACGTGACTTTTGTACGAGAGATTACTATTATAAAGAGAGTAAATAAACAAAAAATGGAGGTTTTTGATTATGATACATTTAGGCGTAATTGGTACCAATTGGATTAGTCATCAATTTGTTGCAGCAGCTTTAGAAACGGGTGCGTACGATTTAACGGCTGTTTATTCTCGGAAACTAGCAACGGCACAAGAATTTGGTTCTCGCTATGGGGATGTGGAATATGCAATTGATTTAGAGACGTTTTTTGGTATTGCACATATGGATACGGTTTATATTGCCTCACCAAATTCATTACATTTTGAACAAGCGAAACAAGCAATTTTAGCGAAAAAAAATGTAATTGTTGAAAAACCAGCTTTTTCAACACCTGATGAGATGGCAGAAATTATTGAATTAGCGAATAAAAATCGTGTGTATTTCTTTGAAGCGGCCCGTAATATTCATGAGCAAAGTTTCCAAAAAATTGCTGAATTATTGCCATTAAAAAACCAAATTTTAGGTGCGAATTTTACGTATATGAAATATTCTTCTCGCTATGATCAAGTATTAGAAGGCAAAGAGCCAAATATTTTTTCTCCTCATTTTTCTGGGGGAGCCTTAGCAGATTTAGGCGTTTATTTAGTTTATGCAGCCTTGGGCTGGTTTGGCGTACCAAACGAAAGCCATTATTTTGCTAGTAAAATTGCGACAGGTGTCGATGGCTTAGGAACAATTATTTTACGATATGATCAGTTTGACGTGACGTTAAACACTGGGAAAATTAGTGATTCTTTTGCGCCATCCGAAATTTACTTTGAAAACGGGACCTTGATTTTAGATAGTGTCAATGCTATTTCTTCGGCTGAGTACCATGATCGCGCACATGAAGAACGTGATGTCTTAGATATTCAAGTAGCCGATAATCCAATGATTGAAGAAGCCCGTGATTTTGCAGCAGTTTTAAATAACCCAACAGATAAGTATTGGGGCACCAAGTATGAAGAATGGGTTGAGCTTGCTCGAAATGTCAATAAAGTAGTCACTGATTTACGTCATAGTGCCGGCATTATTTTTGATGCTGATAAATAAGAATTAAGCGATAGGAAAGGAACAATATGAGATTTTTAGAACAACTTCCAGAGGCTTGGCAAGAACAGTGGCAAGCTTCTGGCTTTAACGAACCATCAACAATTCAAGAAAAAAGTTTTACGCCCCTTCGCGAAGGAGAAAATGTTTTAGGAATTTCGCCGACAGGAACTGGAAAAACACTTGCTTACATGCTGCCTTTACTATTAACTGTTGAAAAAGGACAGGGAAATCAATTGTTGATTATTGCTCCGTCTCAAGAATTAGCTATGCAAATTGCTGAAGTTGCTCGGACTTGGGCTAAGCCACTTCAATTAACGGTTCAAACGTTAATCGGCGGGGCAAATGTTTCACGCCAGATTGACAAGTTAAAAAAACGTCCCGAAGTGTTAATCGGAACACCAGGTCGAATTTTAGAGTTAATGAAGAATAAAAAAGTCAAAGCTCAGTTGTTAAAAACAATCGTAATGGATGAAGTTGATCAACTTTTCCAAGAGGAAGAGCTAAGTTTAACCAAGCAAATTTTGACACACACACCAACCGAATACCAACTTGTTTTTTATTCAGCGACTGCTGATCGTGTCGTGAATCAAGCGCAATCTTTAAGCCAAAAATTACAGGTGATTGATGTGACGGAAGAAGATACTTCAGCAGGCCAAGTCGCCCACTACTTTATTCGGTTAGCACCAAGAAAAAAAGCTGATTACTTACGTCGTTTGGCCCATACAGAAGCATTCAGAAGCATGGTCTTTTTCAATCAAGTTGCTGATTTAGGTGCAGCAGAAGAAAAATTAGTTTATGAGAATGTGCCAGCTATTGGTCTGGCTTCAGATCAAAGTAAACAGTTGCGTAAATTGGCGATCGATCAATTTAAAGCAGAACGAGTGAAGTTGTTATTAACCACGGATATTGCGGCACGGGGCTTAGATTTCACAGGGGTCCCTTACGTCGTAAACGTAGATGTTCCTTTGACCGAAGAGAGCTATATTCATCGTTCTGGTCGCGTTGGCCGGATGGGTGCACAAGGGGCAGTGATTACGTTTATCAACGATGGCACCAAAAGGGATTATCAACGTTTGATGAAACAATTGGCCATTCCTTATCAGGAAATCTTTTTATATGATGGTGCACTTCATGAGCAGCCAAAAGCCAAAGATGAACTAGAAAAAAAGAACGTAGCCAAAGATACGTATTCAGAAAAAAAGAGTACGAAAGAAAGAAAACCAGAAACAGTAAATTCTGTTGTCAAAGAACCACAAGAAACACGCAAAAAGAAGAAAAACAAAAAGAAAAACACGAAAAACAAAGGAGCTCGTAAAGCGAAGAAATAACGCTTTACGAGCTTCAAGCAGAACGTTGTATCGAGGAGGATTCCATGAAATCTCGGAAGGAAGAAATCTTAGCGTTACTTCAAAAAAATGAAACTGGCTTAACGGCAGGAGCGGTAGCAGAACAGTTAATGATTGATCGCAGTAATGCCAGCCGTTATTTAAATGAATTATTCAAAGAAAAGAAAATTACTAGAAGTACTGGACGTCCTGTTATCTATTCAGTGCCAACAATCAATGAAGGAGAACAAGTCCATGTAGATGAGTCCACCTCTGTTAGTTTTGACACATTAGTAGGTGCCAATGATTCTTTAAAAGTGAGTATTCAGCAGGCCAAGGCGGCTATTTTATATCCACCAAGAGGTTTGCATACGATTATTTTTGGGAAAACAGGAACAGGGAAATCTCTTTTTGCTGAATGTATGTACCGTTTTGCAATTGATTCAAAAACCTTAGATGAAGATGCCCCTTTTGTCTCTTTTAATTGTGCTGATTATGCACAAAACCCACAATTATTATTTGGTCATATCTTTGGCGTAAAAAAAGGCGCCTATACTGGTGCGAATGAAGATAGTCCAGGCTTAATGGCAAAAGCAGATGGCGGGATTCTCTTTTTAGATGAAATTCATCGCTTACCGCCAGAAGGTCAAGAAATGCTCTTTACGTTTATTGATAAAGGCGTGTACCGTCCATTAGGAGAAAGTGGCCAAACCTATGAAGCCTCTGTTCAAATTATTGGTGCGACAACGGAATCCTCAGAAAACTTTTTAACCACTTTTAATCGGCGGATTCCGATGTCGATTACATTACCATCTTTAGATGCACGGACGCTAGATGAGCGTTATGCCATCATTTCGTTATTTATTCAGCAAGAGGCAACACGTTTGGGCCAACAAATTGATATCGAACGCGAAGCAGTTTTGGCGTTCATGTTATACGATGCAGAAGGAAATATTGGTCAGGTGAAGCGGGACTTAAAATTAGTTTGTGCTAAGTCATTTCTTTATTATCGGACGCACAATTTAGAACATTTGGTTATCCGTAAACGGGATTTGTCGTTACCTGTCCAAAAAGGATTATTAAAAATTAAAGAAGTGCCTGAGCGCTTGGATCAATTTGTCGACAGTAAAAGTAATTATTTATCTTTCCAGCCAGGCACCAACAAAATTGTTTGGTCGCAAGATCCAGCTAGAGACATGCAAGTTTACAATGAAATCGAAGAAAAAGTCGCTGACTTGTCTGAAGCTGACTTAGAAAATGTTGATTTAGAAGAATTGATTTCTAAAGATATGAATGCGTATTTTAAAAATTATGTCGAAGAATTAACCCAACATTCTTTACATAAGGAGTTATTACCAGAAGCTATTTGGGACTTAACGAATCGTCTTTATGATATCGCAGAAGAGCGTTTGGAACACACGTACAACGAAACTGCGCGCTTTGCCTTTGCGCTTCATTTACAAAGTACGATTGAACGTGTCAAAGAAGGTCATGTGATTGTCCATCCTGATTTAAATAATGTCCGTAAAAACATGAAAAAAGAATTTCAAGTAGCCTTAGATTTATCTTCTATTATTGAAGAAGAGAACAACATAGAGATTCCTTTCGATGAAATTGGCTTTATTAGTATGTTTTTATCTATTAATGTCGGTAAAGAAGAAAGAACTCCAGAAAATAATGTTGGTGTGTTCGTCTTAATGCATGGGGATTCTACTGCCTCAAGTATGTTGAAAACCGCCCAAGAACTTTTAGGAACATCAATCGGAACAGCGATGAATATGCCGTTAACGATGGAAGTTCAAACAATGTATGAACAATTACGAAACCAAGTAATTACGCAAAAAGAATCGTTAAATAATGGGATTTTATTACTGACGGATATGGGTTCATTAAATTCGTTTGGAAATATGTTGTTTGAAGAAACAGGTATCCGAACAAAGGCGATTACAATGACGAGCACAATGATTGTCTTAGAAGCTATTCGAATGGCAAGCGTGGGACGAAGTTTAGAGGACATTTACCAAAATATTCAACTTTCTTTTGAAAGCGTTGTGAGAGAACAATTTCGCTCTAGTCTGCAAAAACGTCAAAACGTAAAAAAAGCAGTAATCGTGACGTGCTTTACAGGAGAAGGGGTCGCCGCAAAACTATACCAACGAATCTTACCAGTTATTGATGAAACAAAAGTGGAACTGATTCAAATGCAATTTATTGAACGAGAAACGTTTAAAAAGCATATCGACAACTTGATGGAAGAATATGAAATTAAGGCCATTGCGGGAACTGTGGATGTTGAATATCAAAATATTCCCTTCTTTTCCGTCTATGATATTTTTGATGATGAAAAATTAAATGTATTGAAACGGATTGCTAGTGATGAAGTGGCGATTGATACAATTGTTCATTCCCTAAGTGGCGTTATTACTTCTGTGGACTCCTTACAAAAATTAATTCTCATGTTACAAAAAACAGTTCATCAAATACAAACAGACATGCATATTATTGTTGAACCAGGGGTGGATGCCGGAATCATGATTCATTTGGCTTTTCTGGTAGATGCTTTAATTAAAGGAGAAGAAGCAAGAACTTTTCCAAACTTAGCGGAATATGTTAAAACACATCGTTTAGAAATCGATGTCGTACGCACGAATTTTATGTTAATTGAACGGGCGTATCGTGTGACGATCCCGGAAGCAGAAGTTGCGCATGTTACCCAAATGTTTTTAGAAAATGAAATTAAAAGTAAACAATAATAAATAAAAAAACATCAAGAAATGAGAAAACGCTCTCTTTTTTCTTGATGTTTTCTTTTTGTAAGTTACACACAATTTCATGTGTGTAAGCGTTTTCTTTTAGTGTGTGCACGCTTTTTTCGATGACAAAAGCTGTTATATCAGTATTTTAATGAGGAAAAAACTTAGCACAATTATTGCTATAAATAAAGTGTATAACGTCATAACTTTTAAGGAGATGAAGAAAAAATGGCAAAAAAAACAATTATGTTAGTTTGTTCCGCAGGAATGAGCACAAGTTTATTAGTAACAAAAATGCAAAAAGCAGCAGAAGATCGTGGCATGGAAGCAGACATCTTTGCAGTATCGGCTTCTGAAGCAGATACAAACTTGGAAAATAAAGAGGTAAATGTTTTATTATTAGGCCCACAAGTTCGTTTCATGAAAGGACAATTTGAACAAAAATTACAACCAAAAGGGATTCCTTTAGATGTAATTAACATGGCAGATTATGGCATGATGAATGGCGAAAAAGTTTTAGATCAAGCAATCTCATTAATGGGATAAGGAATTAAAACGTTTAGGAAAAGTGAATAGCAAATAAGGATAGTGCATGTTACCAAAGGTTTTGTTTTGTACGCTCGATTCATTCGTTTAATGAGGCTACTGCCTTTTTAATAAATATAAATGGATACAGGAGGAATAAAAATGAACGGATTAATGGCATGGATGGAAAAATATATCTTACCAACTGCCGCAAAAATTGGTGCACAGAAACATCTGGTGGCACTAAGGGATGCTTTTATTGGTACATTACCTGCGACAATGGCTGGATCAGTCGCCGTAATGATTAACGCAATTATTCGAGATCTTCCCCAAGAGTTTGTCTCAACTTATGCGGCAAGTTTGGAAGCAGACAAAGGTATTTTTGCAGTATTGAATGTCATCATTGGGATTAATGGTTTTGTTTGGAATGGTACATTGGCTATCGCTGGTTTGATTTTCGCTTTTTCTTGGGGCTATAACTTAGCGAAAGCATACAATGTGAATGAGCTAGCTGGTGGGATTGTCAGTTTAGCTACCTTAATTTCAGGTGTTGCTTTTGCACCAAATAACACAGCTGAATTAGCTGTAAAAGTACCAGAAAAGATTGCCAACGCAATTAATGGGGCAGAAATTGGTGCGTCAATTGCTAATAATCAATTGACTGTCAATCCATGGGGTTGGTTAAATCTCAACCATCTAAATGGTAACGCTTTCTTTACAGTGATGATTATGGGCGCTTTATCAACCATTATTTTTTGTAAATTAATGCAAGCGGATTTAACAATAAAAATGCCTGATTCTGTTCCGCCAGCAGTTTCAAAAGCGTTTGCGGCAATTTTACCAGCAACAATCGCGTTGTATGTCGTAGCGATTATTAACTTTACGGTGTCAAAACTTTCAGGCGGTCAATTATTAATTGACTTAATTCAAAAATATATCGCGGAACCGTTCCTTGGGTTATCACAAGGACTAGGCGCTGTGTTAATCGTAACGGTTTTTGTTCAAATTTTCTGGTTCTTTGGTATTCATGGGCCAAACGTTTTGGCACCAGTTCTTGAAGGAATTTGGGGACAAGCACAATTAATCAATATTGATATTTTCCAAAAAGGTTATGAAGGAAAAACAGGAACAGCTGCGGTTTTAGCCGCTATTGACGACGGTAAAGCCTACATGTGGGTCCGTGGTTCGTTTGATGCTTTTGCTTGGTTTGGTGGTTCAGGCGGTACAATTGTCCTAATTATTGCAATCTTGTTATTCTCCAAACGAGCAGATTATTTAACAGTCGGTAAATTATCATTAGGACCTGGAATCTTTAATATCAATGAACCGATTATGTTTGGTTTACCAGTTGTTCTTAATCCAATTATGTTTATTCCATTTGTAATTGCGCCATTAGTTGCTACTACAATTGGCTGGGTTGCAACGTATCTTGGGCTAGTCGCCCCAGTTTCTCAACAAGTCGCATGGGTGACACCGCCGTTGCTATTATCTTTCTTAGCGACAGGTGCCGACTGGCGCGCACCAATCGTAGCGTTGGTATGTATGGTAGTCACTTTCTTGATTTGGACACCGTTTGTTATCGCTGCTAACAAAATGGATCCTGCATTAGGCGAAAGTGAGCAATAGGCAATAAAAACAGCAATTACTTGTATAGAAAGGAGCGAGCGGCATGATTTCGATTGCAAGTGCAATGAAGCAAGAGGAAATTATTACTTTATTAGAGGCATATCAAGGGGAAAATGAAACATTTACTTTTAAAGAAAAGAATGGTATTAAGTTATTTTTTGAAGTTGAAGGAGATCCTGAAACTGCTGCACAAGTTGCAAAACAGCTGATTAAGGAACAACCTTGGGGTGGCGTTTTATACTTCCAAGCAACGGTAGTCTAAAAAGATAGGATGGATGAAAATGATTAGAAATGGATTATTTTTATGTAGTATTGGCTTCTTGATTGTTTTGTATTCGTTGAATCCCAGCTCCTTAAACTATGATTTATTAAGTCTGACAACGGGGATTTTTTTCATTGGACTTGGTGGTTACCTGTTTTTTAAAGGAAAAAAAGTTGCTGAAGAAGAGGCGACAAAGGATGAGGTGAAACGGTAATGGAAATTACGAAAACATTAACTATTTCAGCAGATGAATTTTACACGCAATTAATGAATTCTGTTATTTTTGATATCCGTAAGCAAACAGGCAAAACTCTTACAAGAAAGCAGTTGCGTAAGTTTGAATATATCAAAGAATATAGTAAAAATAGTCGCGCGAAAATAGTTATTGAAGAAGCTGTAGAAAATAAGACCTATCAATTTCGAACATCCACAACTAAAAATGATTTCTCGGTGCGGTATGAGCTCCAGCCAATTGATGAAAAAAGCTGTGAACTGCGTTATACAGAAACAATGGTTTCTTATGGGGCGTTACAAAAACTGAATGATGCAGTATTAGGTATCTTTTTAAGTTATTTTAAAAAGAAACAGTTTTATAAAATGCTTAAAATGATGGAAACTGCTTAAAGGGAAAAAGCGGCTTTTGTCCAGTTGATTCTCTTCAGCTTTAGAAAGTGAGCGATGAGTCGTTTCGACTTATCGCTCACTTTCTTTTGTTGCCCTATTATTTTGGAAACGCACACAAAAAAGCTGTGTGTAATCGTTTTATTTTTAGTGTGTACACGCTTTCTATATCAAGAAACGTTGTCATATCAAGGTTTTTGATGTGTTAAAACTTGGCACACTTCTTGCTTATATAAAGGTGTAAAGCAAAACAAAGAGAATTTAGGAGATGAAGGAAAATGGCAAAAAAAACAATTATGTTAGTTTGTTCCGCAGGAATGAGCACAAGTTTATTAGTAACAAAAATGCAAAAAGCAGCAGAAGATCGTGGCATGGAAGCAGACATCTTTGCAGTATCGGCTTCTGAAGCAGATACAAACTTGGAAAATAAAGAGGTAAATGTTTTATTATTAGGCCCACAAGTTCGTTTCATGAAAGGACAATTTGAACAAAAATTACAACCAAAAGGGATTCCTTTAGATGTAATTAACATGGCGGACTATGGCATGATGAATGGCGAAAAAGTTTTAGATCAAGCAATTTCATTAATGGGATCATCAAACTAGAGCAGAAAATGGGGTAGAGGTAATGGACGGACAACAGAACTTAGAAGCAATCATGGGTTTAATCATGTATGGCGGAAATGCTAAAAGCGATGCAATGGAAGCGATTGCCGCAGCAAAATCGGGGGATTTTGAATTAGCAGACAAAAAAATTGCAGATGCAGAAGAATCACTTGTACATGCACATCATTCGCAAACAGGAATGTTAACAGAAGAAGCAAAAGGCAATAACATGCAAGTAACATTGTTAACAGTGCACAGTCAAGATCATTTAATGACTGCGATTGCATTTACAGATTTAGCAAAAGAAATTATCGATCTTTATCGCCGTATTGATAACGAGTAATCTCGTTGTCAATGCGTCTTATAAGAAAAACGCGCTTGAGAAAGCGTTAATTAGGAGGAATAACAATGGACGGATTTGTTCAATGGATGGAGAAACACTTTATGCCGAAAGCGTCAGTTATCGCAGCGCAACGGCACTTGGTAGCAATTCGTGACGCGTTTGTCGTAACGATGCCATTAATGATTTTAGGGGCTTTGGCGGTATTAATTAATAATATTCCAATTCCAGGATATGAGGACTTTTTAAACAAAATTTTCCCAATGATGTATAACGATGCACCAATTTGGAAAAGCTTTGGTGGTAACATTTGGAACGGTACATTCGCAATCTTTGCCGTTTTAGTAGCCTTTTTAGTAGCACACAATTTAGTTAAATCTTATGGAAAAGACGGCATTGCAGCCGGTACAGTTTCTGTAGCTTCATTCTTCGCAGTTGGCGGCTTAGAAGGCATGGGCGCAACTGGATTATTTATTGCTTTGATTATTGCACTTATTTCAGGAGAACTATTCCAACGTTTATCTGGCAATCCTAAATTAGTTATCAAAATGCCTGATGGTGTACCACCAGCAGTAGCAAAATCATTTGCGGCATTATTACCAGCAATGATTACAATCAGTTTATTTAGTTTAATTACATCAATTCTATTTGCTTTAGGAATTGACAATATCGTTATTTCATTCTATGAAGCAGTTCAACAACCATTTATGGGACTTGCAAACAGCTACCCATCAGCATTATTGTTAGCTTTCATTACACCATTCTTATGGTTCTTTGGTTTACATGGTGCCAACATGGTTGACCCATTAATGCAAACAATCAACGTACCAGCGATTGATGCGAACATTAAAGCTTTAGAAGCAGGTAAAGCAATTCCTTATATTGTAAACAAACCTTTCTTTGATTCATTTGTAAACTTAGGTGGAACAGGGGCAACATTAGGTCTGTTAATTGCTATCTTTATCGTTGGTCGTCGTAACAAACCATACAAAGTCATTACAAACTTAAGTTTAGCACCAGGACTATTTAATATTAATGAACCAGTCATGTTCGGTTTACCAATTGTTTTAAACCCAATCATGTTTATCCCATTCATTTTAGTCCCAATAGTTCTTGTAACTGTTGCGTATGTGGCGACAGCAACTGGTTTAGTACCAGCTGCAACCTTTATGCCACCTTGGGTAACACCACCAATTATTGGCGGATTTTTAGCAACGAAGAGTATCGCCGGCGGAGTTTTAGCAGCTGTTAACTTATTGATTTCTATTTTGATCTACATGCCTTTCGTAAAAGTAGCAACAGATCAATACTTGAAACAAGAAGCAGCCGCAGAAGCAGCTGAGTAAAAAATCGAAGGATTGAATCGTCCGGACTCTTACGGAGGGTTCAATCCTTTTTTTAATGATTAAATCGTAAAGGAGCAAACAACATGAAATATCAATTTCCAGAAAATTTTTGGTGGGGTTCTGCAGCCAGCGGTCCTCAAACAGAAGGCGTTTTTGAAGGTGATGGTAAAGGTCAAAATATTTGGGATTTTTGGTATCAAGAAGCGCCAGAAAAATTTTTTCAACAAGTCGGTCCAGATAAGACCTCACAATTTTATAAAAAATACCAAGAAGATATTCAGTTAATGAAAGAAACGGGACATAACTCTTTTCGAACATCCATTCAATGGAGCCGTTTAATTCCAGATCCTACAACAGGAAAAGTCAATCAAACAGCAGTTGATTTTTATAATCAAGTGATTGATGATTTATTAGAACACGGGATTGAGCCCTTTATGAACTTGTATCATTTTGATATGCCGATGGTACTTCAAGAAAAAGGCGGTTGGGAAAGCCGTGAAGTGGTTGATTTGTATGTTGACTTTGCCAAAACCTGTTTTGAATTGTTTGGCGATCGCGTGAAAAAATGGTTTACGCACAATGAACCAATTGTACCAGTTGAAGGTGGTTATCTCTATGGCTGGCATTATCCTGATAAAGTGAATCTAAAAGAAGGGATTCAAGTACTCTATCATGAAGCTTTAGCTAGTGCCAAAGCGATTGCCGTCTATCATTCTATGAACTTATCAGGTGAAATTGGCATTATTTTAAACTTAACGCCGACTTATCCTCGTGATGAGCACAACGAAGCCGATGTAAATGCGGCTAAATTTGTCGATGGTTTCTTTAACCGTTCGTTTTTAGACCCGGCTGTTAAAGGTCATTTTCCAGAAGATATGGTTGCTTGGGCGAAAGCAAATGACTTATTGCCAGAAACAACGCCAGAAGATTTAGCAATAATTGCTGAAAATACTGTGGACTTATTAGGAGTAAACTACTATCAACCACGTCGGGCCAAAGCAAAAGAAACACCTGTTGAAACACGACCAGAAGGCTTACTTCCAGAAGATTTTTATGATGTCTACGATATGCCTGGCAAAAAAATGAATCCTTACCGTGGCTGGGAAATCTACGAAAAAGGTATTTATGATACATTAATGAATTTAAAAGAAAATTATGACAACATTCACTGCTACATTTCAGAAAATGGCATGGGCGTAGAAGGAGAAGAACGCTTTGTCAATGAACAAGGAGTCATTGAAGATGATTATCGGATTGAATTCGTGCAAGATCACTTGAAATGGGTGCACCAAGCGATTCAAGAAGGTAGTAATGTTCAAGGATATCATATGTGGACGTGTATGGATAACTGGTCTTGGCTCAATGCCTATAAAAATCGTTATGGCTTCATCGCTGTGGATTTAGATGATGATGCGAAACGGACCATTAAGAAAAGCGGTCGTTGGTTCAAAGAAATGACAGCAAATAACGGCTTTTAGAAAGAGAACTGTTTCTGTGATAAAATGAATTGATACAATGTGCGAGGAGGAAAGAAAATGACAACTAAAAGAGTCAAAAAAATGGGCAAAGAAGAAATGAAAGAGATGTTTGATCTTGTCATCTATGCTTTTAATCAGGAACCCACGGCTGAACGCCAAGAACGTTTTGAAAAATTGTTGTCACATACGCAAAGCTATGGCTTCCTAATTGATGAGCAATTAACAAGTCAAGTGATGGCGACACCTTTTCAAGTGAATTTCCATGGTGTCCGCTATCCCATGGCTGGAATTGGCTATGTGGCTTCTTATCCAGAATATCGTGGTGAAGGCGGCATCTCTGCTATTATGAAAGAAATGTTGGCTGATTTAGCGAAACAAAAGGTTGCCCTTTCTTACTTAGCACCGTTTTCATATCCATTTTATCGTCAATATGGCTATGAACAAACATTTGAACAAGCGGAGTATACAATTAAAACGGAAGATTGGCCACGTGTTAAACGAGTTCCGGGTACCATTAAACGAGTTTCTTGGGCTGACGGTAAAGAGGTCATTAAAGACGTATACCTTGAAAATCAAAGAGCGCACTCTGGTGGTGTGATCCGTGAAACTTGGTGGCTGGATTATACGCTGAATCGTGCAAGTAAACCAAATAATCAAGCGATTTATTATTCGTCAGAAGGGAAAGCAGAAGGCTATGTGATTTATCGGATAGCTGCTGGCACCTTTGAAATCGTAGAATGGAACTATTTAACTAATACAGCTTTTAAAGCTTTAGCTGGGTTTATTGGCTCACATAGTGGTTCCGTTCAATCGTTCCATTGGATTAATGGTTTTGCTGGAAAAGATTTAAATGATTTAATGCCAACGCCAGCAGCTTCTGTAAAAATTTTACCTTACATGATGGCACGAATCGTTGAGTTACAAACATTTCTGGAAAAGTATCCATTTCAATCAGGAGAAAAAGAAACGTATTCTTTAGAGATTGAAGATTCCTATGGGCCATGGAATGAAGGTATTTGGACAATCACAATTGACGAACAAGGAAAAGCGACAGTGACTAAAGGTGCTGTGGAAAAAGAAGGGACTGCTGCTTTGAAAGCAGATATCCAAACGTGGACGCAACTATTCTTGGGCTATCGTTCAGCAGAGACGTTATCTTTTTATGAACGCTTGCAAGGAGACGCAACGACAGTTCAACGTTTAGGCCAACGTTTAGTCAAAGGTATGCCAATTTTAGAAGATTATTTTTAAAAGTGTGTTTATTCGCAAAAAATGACAGAACCTACTATAATAAAAATGTAAAAAGAATTATTTTAGAAAGGTGATGGGGACAATGGCGAAAACGAAACAAGAAAAAGTTGCACGCAATAATAAAATTGGGCAATATATAGCTATTGCGACAGGACTTTATTATTTAGGAAAAATGATTCTTGATCGGCGGCAAAAAAAATAATAGATAAAAGAACGACGTGTTTCACTGAAAGAAAGTATCTCGCATAATTGTTTATGCGGGATACTTTCTTTTTGTCTATTGACAGATGTAGTGAAGACTTCTAAAATTAAAACAGATTGTTCTCGTAGCTCAGTAGGATAGAGCAACCGCCTCCTAAGCGGTAGGTCGCTGGTTCAATTCCAGTCGGGAACGTAAAAAGCACCTTTCAAATGTTGATTTGATAGGTGTTTTGTTTTATTTGTGCCAAAAATGTGCCAAAAATTTTAGAATTCTATTTTTCTTTACAAAACAGAATTGCTATATTATAGTGATTTCGAACACAGAAAAACACAGTAAAATGCTGAATAACCTTAGTTGGGAATGTAAAAAGGCAAGTAAATTTAAGGGGGAAGACAGATGGCGATTACTATAAATATTTATTATAGTGGGACAAATGGAGGTGCAAGAGAATTTGCCAAAGAAATGATTGCCAGCGGAATTGTAGAGGCGATTCGTGCAGAAAAAGGGAATAGTCGCTATGAATACTTTTTTCCAATGGACGATGAAGAGACAGTTCTGCTGATTGATAGTTGGACAGATCAGGAAGCATTAGACAAACACCACGCTTCTCCAATGATGACCCGTATTACGGAACTTAGAGAAAAATATGATTTGCATATGAAAGTAGAAAGATATGTATCAGATGTAACAGACCCCTTGACAAAAGATGCTGCGTTTATAAGAAAATAACCAGAGTGCAATCATTGATCTTAAAATTTAGTGCTAGGAACATCAGCCGTTTCGACTGATGTTCCTAGCACTTTTTATCTTGTAAGGATGAATCATTTGTTACACACGTTAAATTAAAGAAGGACCATTTGTTCTTCAGTCACAGCCGGTTCGGTTAAAATTTTGGCTTGGGCAGCTGCGAGTTTCGCAATAGGTACCCGATAAGGTGAGCAAGAGATGTAGTTTAGGCCAAGTGTTTGGAAAAACGTGATGGATTGCGGATCACCACCGACTTCTCCACATACGCCAATACTCATGTTTGGTTTAGTGCGACGCGCTTTCTCTACAGCTAATTGAATCAGTTGACCAACACCTGTTTGATCTAGTGATTGAAACGGATCTTGGGTAATGATTTTCTTTTCCCGATACGTATTAATGAATTTACCGATATCATCACGAGAAAAACCATAGGTCATTTGTGTTAAATCATTTGTTCCAAAGCTGAAAAAGTCTGCTTCTTCTGCTAACTGATCCGCAATCAGACAAGCTCTAGGTAGTTCAATCATTGTCCCGATTTCGTAAGGGAAAGGAGTCATTTTATGTTCTTCAAAGAGACCGTCAATCGTTTCTTTTAAAATGCGTTTGAGATAGAGAAGTTCTTCTTTTTCGGCGATTAGAGGAATCATCACTTCTGGATAAACAGTAATTCCTTCTTTGACTAATCGAATGGCACTAGTAAATAAGGCTGTAACTTGCATTTTGTATATTTGTGGTTGGGTCACACCTAAGCGACAACCACGATGGCCCAACATTGGATTGGTTTCTTGTAACCGTTCAATTTGTTTGGCGATGGTCACCGGGAACCGTTGTAGTTGCTTCGCCAATAATTGAATATCATTCTTTTCATGAGGTAAAAACTCATGCATCGGCGGATCTAACAAGCGGACCACCATGGGTTTGTCTTGAACTACTTTCAGAATTTGATAAAAGTCTTCCTGTTGAAAATGAAGAAGTTGCTCCAACGCATAGGTTGCTTCCTTTTCAGACTCTGCTAAAATCAGGCGACGCATTTCCAAGACACGCTCTTCACCGAAAAACATATGCTCTGTTCGCGCTAAACCAATCCCCGCTGCACCAAAACGGATAGCAGTCTCTAAATCTTGTGTAGTTTCTGCATTGGCACGAACAGTTAAATCAGCGTACGCATCTGCCCAAGACAAGAGCTCTTGAAGGTCATCGTTATTATCAGCAGAAATTGTAGGAATTTCGCCAAGATAAATTTCCCCCGTTGAGCCATCGACGGAAATGATTGTTCCTTCTAAGATGACTTGTGGCCCGCAGTGTAGTTGTTTGGTTTCTTCATTAACGGTTAAACTTTCACAACCAGTCACACAGCAAGTTCCCATTCCTCGTGCGACCACAGCGGCATGAGAAGTCATTCCGCCACGACTGGTCACAATTGCTTCGCTTACAACCATGCCTTCAATATCTTCTGGTGAAGTTTCTTGACGAACAAGAATGACTTTCTTTCCTAGATTGGTCAGTTCTTTGGCTTTTTCTGCTGTAAAAACAATTTGGCCACTTGCTGCACCAGGACTAGCAGGAAGTCCCATAGCTAAGCGTTCCATGTGTTGTCGTTTCTCTTGATCAAACACGGGATGAATTAATTGATCAATCGTATCAGGTGTCACACGCAACAGTGCTTCTTGTTTAGTAATACGATTTTCTTTGGCTAAGTCTAAAGCAATTTTAACCGTAGCTGCGGCGGTTCGTTTCCCGTTTCTTGTTTGTAAAATATATAATTTTTCATTTTCAATGGTAAATTCAATATCTTGCATGTCACGATAATGATATTCTAAAAGTTCTGCGTAATGGCGAAAATCTTGATAAACTTTTGGCATAGTCAAACGTAAACGACGAATGGGTTCTGGCGTCCGAATACCAGCCACTACATCTTCTCCTTGCGCGTTCAAAAGAAACTCTCCAAACAGTTGATTTTCCCCTGTGACCGGATTTCTAGTGAAAACAACGCCAGTGCCACTGTCTAGTCCACGATTGCCGAAAACCATTTCTTGAATGTTGACAGCTGTACCTAAATCATGTGCAATATGATGTAAGTTCCGATAAACCACCGCACGTTGATTATTCCATGAATCAAAAACAGCTTTGATTGCTTCAAAAAGTTGTGCGACAGGGTCTTGCGGGAAGACCACCTGATGTTGTTCAAAAACTTCTTGGTAGCGGACAATCAAGGCGAAATGATCTGCTTCTTGAAAAGCGGTAATTTTTTTGTTTAGCTCTTGTTCCAAGCGCTCTTTTTGTTGGTCAAATAATTCTTTGGGAATGTGATAGACGACGTCTCCAAACATTTGAATAAGTCGGCGATAACAGTCAAAAGCAAAACCAGGAGAGGTTAAGGTCGCAAATTTTTTCACACGTTGATCATTTAAACCCAAATTTAAAATAGTATCCATCATACCAGGCATCGAGAAGGCAGCACCACTGCGAACAGAAACTAAGAGAATCTCATTATCCGCGGTAAAAGATTTGCCTGTTTCAGTTTCTAGATTTTTAACCGCTTTCAAAATTTCTGATTGTAAGTGTTCTTCAAAGAAAGTAGCATCTGCCAAATAGTCCATACAGCAACGGGTTGTAATCGTGAATCCTTGTGGAATCGGCAAACCTAAGCGTGTCATTTCTGCCAAGTTTGCCCCTTTACCACCAAGAGTCTCTTTACCTTCATTGTGTGTTTCGTTAAAAGAATAAATAAACTTTTTCATGCGTGACCTCCGTTTAATATGTGTCTTATATGTTCAATAAACATCATAATAGACGGAAATAAGTTTGTCAATAGAAAAAGTTTCTTGTTAATATGTTGAAAAAACAATAAATATGTGTATAATTGTAAGCGAATGCACAATTTGTTTAAGAGGAATTGAGGAGGAAATGATGAAATTAAGTAAACGACAAGAGCAAATTATCGCTGTTGTAAAAGAGCATCAGCCAGTTAGTGGTGAACGCATTTCGGACATACTAGCCGTTTCACGTGCGACATTGCGTTCTGATTTGTCTTTTTTAACACTTTCAGGAATTTTAAAAGCAAGTCCGAAAGTTGGTTATACTTACGAAAGTGATAATATGGAGGCTTTTTTCTTTTTTGATGTTTTTCAAACAAAAGTTCAGGAGATCATGAGTCCACCATTGATGGTTGCCCAAGACACCTCAATTCGAGATGCGATTACCAACTTGTTTATGTATGATGTCGGTTCTCTTTATGTCATGGATGAAGCAAAAGAATTATTAGGGGTTTTGTCACGAAAAGATTTATTACGGGCCTCTTTAAATACAAATATTGATGGCACACCTGTTGCTGTTTGTATGACAAGAGTGCCACATGTGAAAACCTGCACACCAGAATTTACTATTCTTGAAGCTGCTGACACTTTGCAAAAATACGAAGTGGATTCTTTGCCAGTCGTTGAAAAAGAAAATCCTAAAAAAGTTATTGGAAAAATTACGAAAACGAAAATTTTAACCTATATTACGCAACAAGCGAAAGAAGCCGCACAAAATAGATAAGGGAGCTTAATTATGAAAAAAGAGATCATTGTTTATACTATTTCCGATTCACTTGGAGAAACATCACAAAAATTGTTAGCTGCAGCAAGCGCACAATATCCAGATATTTCTTTTCTTAATCGATACAATTTTTCTTTTGTCACAACAGAAGAAGAATTATTGGAGATTTTAAAAGATGCCTTAAAAGATAAAGCCTTAGTTGTCAGTACATTAGTCAGTAAACAACTAATCACAGCGGCGGAAGAATTTAGTGAACGAACAGGGTTGTTATATTTAGATTTAATGGCGCCATTTTTTGAATTAATTCAAGCGAAAGCCGGAGTAGATCCTATTGAAGAGCCTGGACGACGCCATCAACTAGATCGTGCTTACTTTGATAAAATCTCAGCGATTGAATTTGCTGTAAAATATGATGATGGCAAAAATCCTCAAGGGTTTCTTGATTCTGATATATTGTTGTTAGGCGTTTCGCGGACCTCAAAAACGCCAGTCAGTATGTATTTAGCAAATCAAGGCTACCGCGTTTCTAACTTACCATTAATTCCAGAAGTTCCATTGCCGCCAATTTTGGAAGAAATGGATCCACAAAAAATGATTGGTTTAGTTTGTTCGCCAGAAACATTAGGACAGATTCGTAGCAGTCGGTTGGCTTCCTTAGGTTTAGGTAATGAGACCAGTTATACCAATATTGAACGGATTGAACAAGAATTAGCTTATGCCGAAGAAATTTTTGCGAAGTATGGCATCCCAGTGATTGATGTAACCGCAAAATCTGTCGAAGAAACAGCCTTTTTGATTAAAGAAAAACTAGATGAAAGAAATTAAAAAGCTTGGCAACCTCACTAAATTTCAGTGAAGTTGTCAAGCTTTTTATACTTAATTGGGCTTCTTTTTGTTAGTCAATATTTTTTTGATCGACAATGAGTAAAGCGATCATCACGTAGACAATCCAACTACTTTTAGAATAAAGTGTATAGCGGGGTTGCCATTTGCTAGCAAATTTTTCCTTGTATTCGCGTAATCCTTGGAAGGAGTAAATTTCTGAACCAAATTCATAAATTAACGCAGCAATCCGTTCTTGAATAAAACTTTTTCTTGATTGACCAACATTGGCTAACGGAGCCATCCCTAAATTGAAATAATGAATATTTTCTGTTTTCATATATTCAAATAAATGAATAAATAAGAAATCCATACTTCCAGAAGGGGCTTTTTCTTTATGGTGACGCATCAAGTCGATGGTACCAACTTCATTTGTGTAACTAGGAATGATATTAGCGAAAGAGACCATTTCTCCTTCAGCATTTCGGACAACAGCAATTGGGTTTCTTTGAAGATACGCTTCATCGAAAAATCCTAGTGAAAAGCCTTTTTCTTTTCGATTGTCTAACCAACTATCCGAAATAGCTTTTAATTCGTGCATTTGTTCGGCACTAAAAGGAGGTTGGAGTACGTCAAATGAATAGCCGGCTTTGGTAATTTTATTAAACACTGCGCGGGTACCTTTGAATTTTTTCCCAGACATCGTAAATGTTTCTAGATTAACTAAGGCTTCTTCGCCCATTTTGATAAATTCGTAGCCATATTCGTGTAGTAACATCACGCTGTCCTCATTGGTTTCGTAAAAGACGGGTACATAGCCGAAACGATCTGTTTCTTTAAGAAATGCATCAATCGCCGCAGGAAAATCTTCTTTATTCCCAGAAGGGTTGCCCATCACAACGCATTTATTATTAATGGTGTTGAATTGTAAAAAGACAGTCGGTTCTTCTTTGGGATATAAGAAAACCTGTTTATCATGAAGAAAGACAAGTTCACTGTCAATATTCCCGCCATAAGTTGTTAAGATATTATGCAAGATACTATCTTCTGGAAACTCACCAACTTGGTGTTTTTTCCCTTGGAGGTAGCGAACAAATAGAAAGTTAAAACTCATAACTAAGAGGATAGCGATAAATCCTGACAACCAGATCCGTTCGGAAGGGAACAAGAAAAATTCCACAAAATGATGACGATGGTGTGGGAAGTTCGGTAAATTATAAACACCAATTACCAGGTATAACAAAGTCAACAAGCCAAAGATAAAGCCATCAATCGTCATCCATTCCCAAGAGTAAACCAGTTGTTCACGGTACAATTCTGATTTTGAAAAAATAACGATAAATAATAAAATAGCTAAATAGAAAATGGAAAACATACTAAAGTCAACAACAAATGAATACAAGATAGCACCAATTAATAAAATAATCGTTGGATAATAGGCTCTTTTAACACGATCAGCAATCCCACGTCCCATAATTAATAATGCAAAGCCTAAAACAATACTCGGAATTTGAATAATAATATGTGAACGGAAGGGGTTAATATCTCTTAACCAATGCACTTGAGTGAAGGCTTCTGGAATAGTGGCTAGGAGCACCATCATAATTCCTGAAAAATAAAGTAAAACCACTTCCAGCTTGTGGGCAATTTCCAAAGTAATTTGTTTTAGCAGTTGACGATAATGAGTATCCAACTTTTGGCTTAAGTGTTTTGTAAAGAACAAACAGCCAATTAAGAAAGGAATAATATAATAGAATAAACGATAGAGCAATAACCACAAAACAATAATTTCACGATCGACACCTAAGTTGCTCAGTCCTAAAATCATCATGACATCAAAACTACCTAAAGCCCCTGGAATCATCGAAGCAATCCCAATAATCGAAGCTGCTACATATAAAGGAACAATATCAATTAAAGGAATCGGTACATCTAATAAGTAACCAATACTGATAAAGGTAATTAAAACACCTGTCCATTCTAAAAACGAAGAAACAACTAAAGATAAGCGATTTTTTGCATCGAGGTTACCAAAGGAACTATTTTTTTGGAAATGTAAAATAAGATAAAGTAATGGGAAATAAAGACCGCCACCTAATAACCAAATCCAATATTGCTGTAAATAAGCCATCTTTGGATCAAACTGAACAAGGAAAAAGCAAAGAATACTATAAATAGATAGACCGGATAACACAAAAAGTAAAATATGGGTTAACGCAGGTAAAATTTTCTTTTCCTCTGTTTTATTTCCATAAAATTCAGAACGAAGTCCCATGCTGACCAAACCACCGAATCCACCAATATTATTGATGGTATTGACAATCCAGCTAGATTCAAGGAGTTCCCGTTTTGAGACTTTCAAGTTTAAAATGCGATTTAATGTTAAGTCATAATTTAGCATCGGAGTAACGGAAACTAAACCGATAACCATCATCAATAACAATTTCCATAGCGGAATCTCATCAAAAATCTGTTTTAACTGTTCAAATGAGATCGTTTTACCAATTGATAAAAGTTGGGCAACAACAATAATTGAGACCGCAATAACAAACAGTGTTTTTAGTAATCCTGTATGCGTTTTGATCCAATGAATAATTTGTTTCATTTAGACACCTTCATTTCCTTTAAGAATTTTTCGATTGTTTTATTAAAAATATCTGGTGAGTTTTTGGCAAATAAATGACCCTGTTTATTTACCAAGACCAATTTACCATCAGGAATGGCATCAGCAATCGCCCGTGAATGGGAAAGCGCAATTAAATCTCGACTGCCAGTAATAACAAGAGTAGGACAGGGGATGTGTTCTAAATCTTGTTTTGTCAGTCCAGTATCTTCAAATAACAGAGCCACGATAGGGAGCTGTGCGCGCAATTTTTTTGAAAAAAAAGCGCCAATACGACAAAACCAATATTGAAAATAAGTGGCAATCGTTACATATTTTTTCAGACCAGACATGGTGACATTTCCAGAATTTAAGACGAGTTTGTTGACGAAATCAGGATATAAATGGGTAAAAACCATGGCAATATTTGCTCCGTCACTAAAGCCCAATAAATTAATTTTTGTTAAGTGTTCTTGTTGAATAATACCAGCTAAATCTTCTGCCAAAAGCGGAAAAGTTAATTGACTTTGTGTATTGGTGGAACGTCCATGTCCGCGGGTATCCACCGCAATAACTTGATACTCCTTGGAGAAATAAGAAATTTGATAATTAAAAAAAGTATGATCATTGCCATTACCATGAAGTAACACAAGGGGGTAATTTGTTTCTTTGCCAAAAATTTGATAAAAAATTTGACTGCCATCTATTGTTTGAAAATATTTTTCTATTGCCATTCTCCGTCACCTATCTCATCTATAATCAATCGAGTCCTCTCTCATTATAGAGTCTTTTGTCTTTTTTTTGTAATAAAAAACAGAAAATTTTCCGAACAGTTTTGTAAGGTGTTGTAATATAGTGTGATATAGTAGAAGATAGCCACCTAAAAATTAGACTAGAGGAGGGAAAGTTGATGTCTTTAATCGTTTTAATTGGTGCCCAAGCTGTCGGGAAAATGACCGTTGGCAAGGCTTTAGAAAAGCAGTTAGATGCTAAATTACTATTTAATCATCAAACCATTGACTTATTTGCAAACTATCTTGGGTATACGGAACGTGCATTTCAATTGTCTGATTCCGTTAGAAAGGAACTTTTTCATGCCTTTGTCGAAAATCCAGCCACAAATACAACAAAAAACATTATTTTTACAGTGGTGATTGCTTTTGATCAAGAACAAGATTTTCAATTTTTAGAAGAAATATCAGAAATTTTTCTTAGTAAACATGAAGCCGTCTATTTCGTCGAACTCGTCTCTTCAACAGCAATCCGCCTAGAACGAAATGTTCATCCAGAACGGCTAGAGGCAAAACCTTCAAAACGCGATGTCGACTTTTCTCGAAAAGAATTACTCAATACCTTTAAAGAACATCGATTAGTAAGCCACGAAGGCGAACTAGAAAGTACATTTCCAAATGTAAAAATAACGAAAATAAATAATTCAAACATGACACCAGAAGAAGTAGCAACGAAGATAATTGCTACTTTTGGTTTGACATAATGTGAAAGGAACATCGGAAACAATGAAAAAGTTTTTTAAATATCTCGGTAGCTTGATGGTCCTTCTTTTAAGCATAGCTTTAATTTTGATAGGATATTTAACCTTCCGAGAGTTTCGACCACGAGCGGTTGAACCAGTTGCTATAAATAAACAATTTTCAGAACAAACCATCGAAAAACAGCAATCCATTTCTTTAGTCACGTATAACATAGGCTATGCTGGCCTAGGACAAACAGAAGATTTTTTTATGGACGGTGGCAAAACTGTCCAACCAGTTAATAAGGCAATGGTCCAACAGAATTTAACAGGCATTGAAGGAACTTTAAAAGAATTACCAGCGATGATTTACTTATTCCAAGAAGTCGATCGTCGCTCGCAACGTTCTTATGAAGTCAATCAAGAGGAAGAATTACAAAAACAGCTACAGCTGAACAGCGCATTTGCTTATAATTTTAAGGTAGATTATGTGCCCATTCCTTTGCCGCCGATTGGACGAGTAGAAAGTGGTTTATTAACATTATCAAATGAAAAAATAACAGAGGCCAAACGCATTGCTTTACCCAATCCCTTTCGTTGGCCCGTTAGCATTAGTAACTTAAAACGAGCGCTTCTAGAAACGCGCTTTCCAATTGAAGGCACAGACAAAGAATTAGTGGTTTTTAACTTACACTTGGAAGCCTATGACAATGGGGAAGGGAAGATTGCTCAAAGCAAAAAGTTAGCTGATGTATTATCCCAAGAATACGCTAAAGGAAACTATGTAATTGCTGGAGGTGACTTTAATCAAGTTTTCAAAGGCAGTCATCGATATCCTGACCTAGGGGAAGCTGGTTGGGCACCAGGAGAAATTGATCCTGCAGACTTACCTAAACATTTTTCACTTGCTTATGATGATCAACAACCGACTGTGCGGGTGCTTAATAAGCCTTACACTGGCTCTTATGAAACATCCCAAGTGTATGTAATTGATGGTTTTATTGTTTCTGATAATGTGGCTGTTCATAGCGTGAAAACAAAGGATGAACAATTTAAATATACAGATCACCAACCTGTGAAGATGGAAGTGGGGTTGAAATAGAAAAAGGAGGAGATAGATGAAATTAGGGGTTATTGCCGCAATGGATTTAGAGCTTCAAAAATTATTGGAATATTTTCCACCACAACGAAAGATACAGCTAGCAAAAAATACATTTTATATTTATGAACAAAAAACATCGCAAGTCATTATGGTTTGTGCAGGACAAGGAAAAACGAATGCTACGCTATATAGTCAAATACTTATTGATTCATTTCAAATAGAACAACTAATTAATATCGGTATTTGTGGCTGTTTAAATGAAAAACTGCAACTCTTTGAGATGGTGCTAGGTGAGGAATACTGCCATTACGATATTCGTGAAAGACAGTCAATCAATAAATTTCCTTATCAGCTGTACTATAAAGGAGATAAAGGAATGCTGGCCGAACTTCAACATCTAGATGAAAAGATAAAGTGTGTTCGTTTTGGAACTGGAGAAGGCTTCGTTTGTGACACAACTGAAAAAAGAAACTTAATTGAACAATTCTCTATTGACTGTGTGGATATGGAATCCGCAGCTATTGCACAATGCTGCTTTTTAAATGATTGCGCTTTTGTTTCTATAAGAATTATTTGCGATAGAGCGGATGCTAACGCAGTCAAAGTAACAGAAGATACACAAATACAGGCAATGGAAAAAGTATTTGAATTGGTCTGTGCATATATAAATTCGCCGATTGTAAAATTAAGCTAGACAAATAAAAAAGTCATTTGTGCTACACTCAA